>Ga0105101_10000080_pt1 | contig 35034 bp, 39 predicted proteins | sample PPLLak21cMay2015_2_FD_87037 | JGI IMG/M metagenome (GOLD analysis project Ga0105101, IMG submission 87037) | Freshwater sediment microbial communities from Prairie Pothole Lake near Jamestown, North Dakota, USA - PPLs Lake P8 Core (1) Depth... | ecosystem: Environmental > Aquatic > Freshwater >... | reverse complement strand
CGGCTACAGCGGTGACGTCATGGAGCCATTCATCAGCCGTGACGGGGCGTTCCTGTTCTTCAATGATAATGGAAGCTCGAAAAACATCTTTTACGCAACGTACATCAACGACACCACGTTCCAATACGCAGGCGCCATTACCGCTATTAATACATCTGCGGTAGAAGGCACGCCGACAATGGATGTAGCGAACAATTTTTATTACATCTCAACGGCCAATTATAACAATCCGCCCGGCACGTACGACACGCTGTATGCGGGGGCATGGAACGGCAGCACGGTCACCGGTAGCGTTGCTTTATCCGGCCTGGCAAGCGCGACGCCTGGATTTGTCGATTTTGACATAGAGGTCAGCCCGGACGGCTCGACCATCTATTTCGCTGAAGGCGACTTCAGGGGCGGGAACAACTTCCCCGATGCGGTTGAAATCGTTATTGCCGTCAAATCAGGGAGCAACTTTGCCAGATTAGCGAACAGTTCCACGATCATGGCAAATGTGAACACTACCAAGCTCGAGTACGCTCCGGCGATATCGGCGGACGGACTGGAACTCTTTTTCACGCGTCTCGACTTGAATACCATGCAGACCGGGATTTATCGGGCAGTCCGCGCCACTTCCAGCAGCGCTTTCGACCCACCGCAGTTGGTCAGTGCTGTTGTCGGGTTTGTCGAAGGTCCCGCATTGTCACCGGATGAAAAGTCACTTTACTATCACAAACACAACACAAGCACGGGTGGTTTTGAACTCTATCGGGTAACACGCCCTTGATGCGGCACCGTCAAAGGAAAAACTGGCAACATCCGTTAAATGCCGGGAGGTTTAATCTGACTACAGTTCCCTGTTGTTGTCTGCAAGACAGTTAGTACTAGGGGGCAGCTCAGAGCACGGTTTCAGCGAGTCAGTACCATTGAACGTCAATTATTACTAATCGGAGGCCAAGAGGGGTGTTCGCAATTACATATTGGTACCAATTATTCCTGATTCTCACATTGAGCCTGCTTTACACTGGCTGTGCGTTTACGTCGACTGTTAATTCCGATGATCTCGCGCAATTAAAGGCTGGTATGCCAATGAACGAGACGAGAGACCGCATTGCCGCGAAGGCAACATATAGGCTTGATTACCTTTTAGACGGACACTACTACCGAATCGAGACCTACCACACCAGCGACACTGCCGAGTATTACGATTATCTGTTTCGCGATGGCGTACTTGTGCATGCAGCTAGTACCATCGGGAGGATATCGAAAATACGGAAATGTACAAGGTCGCCACTAGAGCCAGGGATGGATGTAAATGCATGTTTACAAGAATACACTGACAATCTTATGCGGCAAGAATCGGTCTGGAATGATTCTTCGTTTCATGAGCCGAATAAAGTAAATCTCGACGAACGCAAAAAAGAAACGATTGAATTGGTCGGTGGGATTGTAGCGCTTTCTCCGGTTGTTGTGCCTGTGGCTACTGTAATGCTGCCATTTGTAGCGATAGGGAAAATCTCGGATGCATCGATTAATAGACCGCAGGTCAAACTTGGTGATAAGTATGCCGAGATCGGTCATATTGTAAATAATTCAACGGTAGTAGTTCGTTTCTTGGATGACACCCAAAGAACGGGAACCGTTTTTGTGCCTCGTAAAGGGATGTTCAAGTTTGCTGCTTCGGCATTCGGTTTTCAAGATGGGATAGTCAATTGGATAGCGGCTGATATCAAATACTACGGATACTGCCAAGGGCAAGGTTTCTTAAAAGAAGATGTATGCGGGTTTTAGCAATTCAATAGGGTCAGACTCTGAGGTCTCCCCACATCTTCCATTGATGGTCAGCAATTCAATAGGGTCAGACTCGATTGGAACCGGTGAACGGAAATGTAGAAGCAGAATATGGTAACAAATATTTAATAAAGGAACGGAGTCTGGCAGATGATATACCGTTGGCTCATTGGCGTGGCCCTGCTCTTCGCGATACTGCTGTTGATGTTGCCAAGCAGGGACGAGAAATCGGTCGCCAAGATTTCCTCCGCATCCATGTTGGCGTGCACGCTGGATTTCCGGGACCAGATTGGGCGGCAGTTGGTCAGGAAAGAGGCTGTCGCCGTGAAATTCGAGAACAAGTGCCAGAACGTCATTGCCGCTGTCGAGGTGGGTGAGCGAGGCGACATCGTGATTACCGGAAAAGAGCATCAACTGAAGCTGACACTCAGTCCGGTCGTGGACAATGACAAGGTGCGCTGGAGTTGCCACGGTGAACCCGCGGCAGCCGTGACAAAGCTCTGCAAGCCGTGATCAAAGAGCGGAGGTCGATGGGGTCAGGCTCGTTTGAATTCCAATTGATCCAGTCTTACTACCGTTACTGCCTGAGACTGGGTGCGTTCAGACAATCTCCAATCAAGTACGACCCCATGAATCCATTGCTGATACTTTTCCGGTTCTTCCGAGCAGGGCCGCCGAATCGCGCAATGTGTAGTGGTGAGTGGGCTGAACAGCCGGTTGTGCGCGGGTGGTTTCTTGGAGAAAGGGGGTATATTCTTCCAATACTTCAATGTGGTGCAAGGCATGAACAATGCAATATACCATCTGTTAAGAATACTCTCCCCGGTATTTTTGATTCTATATTTATCATCGCTAACGGCATGCGGTGAGGGAAATGAAGTACCGGCAACAGGCAACGATGAGCCATTACCTGTTGCAATCAATGATGCCAGTTTTACTTCCACGCATTTCTCCGGCTCGGCTATATGCGTTGAATGTCACAACGGACTTACCGATGCAATGGCGAACGATGTTTCTATCGAAGCAGACTGGTCAACTTCGATGATGGCGAATTCAGTACGCGATCCCTTTTATCGTGCCAAAGTTGTCAGTGAAAATCGCCGCAATCCGCAGCTTAAAAATGTACTTGATGAGAAGTGCTCTCGTTGCCATGCGCCGATGGCAAATGTAGAAGCCATGTTTGAGGGCTCAACAGTTGAGTTATTTGGCGATGGTTTTCTAAATCCGCAAAATGTTTACTACGATCACGCAATGGATGGAGTGAGTTGCACCGCTTGCCATCAAATTGAAGATGATGGCAACCTGGGCACATTGGATGGTTTCTCCGGTCAGTTTAGTATTGTTGACCTGGGGACCAATGCGGAGCGGACCGCGTTTGGTCAATATACCAATCCTTCAATAAATCCGATGTTAGAAATTACCGGGTTTCGCCCAATATATGCGCCACATATATCCAGTTCGGCAATGTGTGCCACCTGTCATAATTTAAAGACACCATTCGTGGACGCTAGCGGTACGGTTGTCAGCACTACGCCCGATACTGAATTCCCGGAACAAATGGTTTATACGGAATGGGAGAATAGTGCGTTTGCATCCGGTGCAACTGCTCAAAGCTGTCAAGATTGTCATATGCCGAAAACGGATGGAGTAAAAATATCAAATCGACCCATTACTCTTAATCCAAGAGATAACTTTTCCCGCCATACTCTGGTGGGTGCGAACACTACGATGCTGGATATCCTGTCACGTAATAAAACGGCGCTGGGTGTGACAGCAACAGGTTTTGAAACCGCCATATCACGAACCAGAACACTGTTGGAGTCAGCAGCTAGTCTGGAAATACTCAGTCAAAGCCTTATCAACAATGAGTTGGTCGTACAATTGCGCGTTAACAATTTTTCAGGACATAAACTGCCAACCAGTTATCCTTCGCGGCGCGTTTATGTTCACATCGTCGTGCGTGATGATTCCGGTAACATCCTATTCGAGTCCGGTAGAACCAATGCTGATGGCAGTATTGTTGGTGTCGATGCCGACGCCGATTTGAACCGCTATGAACCACACTACGACGAAATTACCCAAACGGACCAGGTGCAGGTTTATGAGCCAATCATGATCAATACGGATGGCAACGTTACTTATACGCTGCTGCGTGCTGCTGAGTATATTAAAGATAACCGCCTTCTTCCGGCCGGTTTTGATAAAAACACAGCGATTAATGATATCCGTGTTGCTGGTGCAGCACTGACGGATAACAACTTCATTGCCGGCAGTGACGTAATTACCTACCGAGTCAATGTTGGCATGACCAGCCAGGTCAACTTTAGTGTGGATCTAAACTATCAATCCATGGCCTATGGTTTTCTAATGGATCTGTTTCAGGACAACAATGATCCTGAAGTCGCAAAATTCGAATCTTTATATAATAGTGCTGTTCTTCGTTCCGAAACAATCAACTCGATCAGCGGTACCCTACCCTAGTAGTGGTCTGTATTCTGGAAAAGTCTAATTTCACCGGCATGAAACTAATTCTTGTGCTGCATCAAAGACACAATGGTCATCGAGAAGATATTCACCTGCCTGAATAAACAAACCGCCACCGCGAAACCCGCACCGTGGCATGTGGGGTCGATCGGGACGGACTGAGGCAGTTCTGATTACACGGACACCCAGAACAAAAGGCCTCATAGTGATTTATATTTAATCCTTCAGCCCCCTTTAAACATCAGCCAAAAAAATGCCTCGGTTCATCACCGAGGCCAATTCTTTCTCGAGGAGGAGAAAAGATTCTGTATGGCGGTCACCAGACTGGTTTCCGCCGCTGTTTGGTAATCTATTCGCCCGGGATCACTCCATAGGCCAGTCTAAAAAGCGCTTGGACCCGGGTCAGCTCATCGATCCGCGAACGTGCTGTGGTGTCGGTGACCAGCCGCAATTTGAGGGCCTGCCGTTGCTCCATCGGCAGCTCGTCGTCGATATACGCGTTCAGATCCTTCTCCAGCACCGGGCCGTCGTGATCATCCTCGACATGTTCACCAGGCTGCGTGTGCCGAATAGGTTTCAGGATGCGAATGTTCATTCTCATGCTCCATGTTAAGCAATAGGCGTGCCATTCTTGAAATTGCTGCCTCAAGCAATGTAATTCCATGTAATATCGCAAAATACTAGATAACTATCATTTCAAAGCGATGACAATTGGGATGTGGGCGGCATCAGTGTGGTGCAATTGCAGCGACCGCTGCACTCAAGTGGATCAATTATCGATGAGCAGCACGGCAGTGCCGGCAATGATGGACATGGAATCAACCAAAGGGGTCGTGGTGAAGTATTTATAAGGAAGAGCGATATGGGGTCAAAGTCAATATCAGAAGCAGAAAATAGTGACAGATCGATTTAACTTTTCGAATGACGACCGCCTGTTCTATAAGGAACGGAGTCTGGCAGATGATATATCGTTGGCTCATCGGCGTGGCCCTGCTCTTCGCGATAATATTGTTGATGTGGCCAAACAAAGGCGATAAATCTGTCGCCAAGATCGCCTCCGTATCCATGTTGGCGTGCACGCAGGATTACCGGGACCAGGTGCGCTAAAAACCCGGGGTAGCTCAGGCCAAGGTTTCTGCTAAATATCCGGAACAGTGTTAAAGGAGATGGAGGGATTAAACTTTAATCCCTCCATCTCCTGCTATTGAATAATCCGCACTTCCTAAAAGTCAGGCATAAGCAACTTGCCTCATCCGGCTTTCTCGCCCGGGTTACAGTCCTTTACCCGGAATTTGTGATTCGTATCACCAAATACGGGGATTTCTGCCTGATTGTGTGACGTCTGTCACAGCGTAGATTCCAGCCGTCCCTATTCTGGATCCAATGCTTCGGCGCATAAATAAACCGTGGCAAACGACCTATCAGACCCTGAAAGGAGAAATACCATGAGGAAAATCATCGCTGTCTTTGCCCTGCGCGCGCCCTCACGACCGGAATGCCAACAGCCGAAACCGTGGGCTGCTACCACGAAGCCAACACCCATCACCCGGCGCGCCAGAAGCGATGCATCTGCGGGAGGGGCAAACTCATGAGTATCGTCATCCAGCATCATGAAGACGTGCGCTTCAGCGCGCACCACGGTGACCACCAGGTCACTATCGACTTGCCGGAAAGCCACGGCGGCAACAACCGCGGCATGAGTCCGCCGCAGCTGTTCGTCGCGGCCATTGGCGCCTGTGTCGGAGTGTATGTCGCGGATTATTGCGACAACCATGCGCTCGAGTACCAGGGGATGCGTCTGCATCTGGACTGGAAATACCGAGAGAAACCGCGGCGTATCAGCAGCGTGCGGGTTCGCGTAGAACTGCCGTCTGGGCCACTTGTGGCAGAACATGAACAGGGCATCCAGAACACCGTGCAGCAGTGTCTGCTGCACAACACCCTGGCGCAGAAACCGGAGTTCGCGGTGCACGTATTGCCGGTCGATGCCGGCATTCCACAACACACTGGTGTCGTGGCCTGAAGAATTCCTCCTGGCAGTCTTTGCGGCCGATCTTGTGATCGGCCGATTTTTTTTGTGGACCTGACCGTCGGGGACCGCTGGACTTCACCGCCCGCCTGGTTGCCCTGGTAACGAACTCGCGCGCGTGTAAAAGGGGATAGTTTGGACTTCCCAGGTTTTGACGGGCACCTTCTGATCGCAACACCAGATTAGGAGGAGTCCAGAATGCCCGTGTCAGATCAGTATGACTCCGGATTCCATGGAATCGTCTAATTCTTGATGTGCATCAAAGCTTATCCATGCCTTTTCTAGTAAATATTTGCATGTGAAAGAGATCATCATGCTTCATTAGCAGAACGGCATGGTGAGGGTGAAAGGAAGGGCAGAATTACCTGTCTCATTATGCAATGAGGAGAATCCCATGAAACGCAGCACGAAGAATCAGGCGAAAGGAAAGTTTCACGAGGTGAAGGGTAAGGTCAAGGAGGCCGCCGGGATACTGGCCGATGATCCAGAACTGGAAGCCGAAGGCAAAGTAGAAAAGGTCGCCGGCAAGATTCAAGACAAGATCGGCCAGGTTGGGAAGGTCATGGGGAATTAGGGGCGCGAGGTGAGGTGCACGGGCAGGTGGAAGGGGCCAAGGGGGATTAAATCACAATCCCTCTCGGGAGGCCGGGGCATATTATTCTTATGGCGCTCCCGTTGCGCTGATTGACCTGTGTCGTATTCGACCAGACACACTCGATGTGGAAAGGGCAGGGAGTCCATATCATTTACCAGATTAACGATTCGCCAAGTTCAGACAAAGGGAGAAGAAAAATGCTTGAGACCATTGCTGTCATCCTGATCATCCTCTGGCTTGTTGGATTTGTAAGTTCGTACACCATGGGCGGACTTATTCATATCCTTTTGGTCATCGCAGTCGTGGTGATCCTGATTCGTGTTATTAGAGGTAGGCGCCTGTAATGACTCGAGTTAGTTCTGTGCCGCGGGTACTCACGCAGAGCGGTTCGGCTGCACGCGGTTCCGCTATGGCTAACGTCTACTTGGCACGCAGACTGTAGTGCTAGTCCACGAGTTGGCAGAATAGATGGAGACAAAACGATTGCAGAAGCCTTGCAGTTGGAGGGCGTAATTACCGTGCGGCCGGGCTACATGTTGTATTTTTCACCGGTCCGTCAATGGGGCCAGACTCTGAGGTCTCCCCTCATTTCCGCGCATCACGCGCTACTTCTTTTTACCTAAGATGACCCAAAGAAACAGAACGCCGAGACCGAGCGTCAGTAAGGCAGGAATCCACATCCAGCCCAATCCACCCATTGCCATGTTCCCCATCAGCCCACCGTTTAAAACGGCTCCTGCCATCCTGCTGCCACCAAATAACAGATGCAGCATCACGGCAATGGCAAAGGCAGTGACAAATGCTGTTTTGGTCGTTGCATTCATGATGGTTAACTCCTCGATTCACCGATCGAATATACATTACGTAAATCGCCTACAGCCCCGGAATACTATCTGCCAAATCTGATAGACAGGTATACGCGTAAAGTGCGAGTTATTCAGTGTGTTATCGAACATACGAAAAACCGAGCTACAAGAGAACTACTCCGCCTTCCTCAAACCCTCACTCAAACCTGAGTCAGGGAGGTGTAGTTGCTTATATCTAGTGAGAATTCCCCGTCTCACACGTTTTCCTGACGTGATGGAAAAGTGGTAATCCCGCAGGTCGATGTGGGTCGATGGGGCCAAGCAATCGGCGATTGCGTGGTTAGCGCCCCTTGCGCGTGGAAATACCCAGGGGGACGTAGCTCGGACACCAGCCGATGAGGCTCGTGACGAGAAATGCCACCGCCACGATGCCCAGCACGATCGCGACGGTGCCGCTCAGCTGGCCGGCAAAGTACAGGATCGCGATGATTGCCACGATGCTCAGCCGGATGATCCGGTCGGTTGTTCCCATGTTCAGTTTCATGACGTGTATCCTCCGTGCGTTGCTTCAGGGTTACGCGGCGTGAATCACTGCAGCCGCTGGAAGAGGAGAACCAGCCCTATTATGACGCCGAGACAGACCAGACAGGCAAGCATCAGTTTGACGGCTTTCGGCATGCGACACCCCCGGCGTCGGACCTGTGATCAGGTTACCCTTCCCGGCCGCGGAACCCAAGAGGGTGGGCGCTGGCCGACACGGTGGGCAAAAACACCGGCAGAACCGGGGGGCGGCACGGCAGGCACACACGGCCCTACGGCTGGCCGATGTAAGAGATAGAGGAAATAAATGGGGATGGAGGTATTACACTTTTATCACGCTAAGGCGGACCCAATTCCTCAGGCACGTGGACGCGGCCGCCTGCAATCAGGTTCTCGCCAAACTGCCTGAGGGGGCCGCGGAGTTCTGGAAACCGAACCAACAGGGGAGAGGCTGAGCTGTGCCCGGTTTGGTGGTATAAACACTGCGACGACAGCTCAGGAAAATGATTACCTGAGCCCAAAAGCCGCCTGGAAGAAGAGGCGTTTTGTACATTACTCTGAAAGCAGCGAAGTATGGATAACCGTTTTCAAACCAGGGAGGTACCATGGCAGAGGAATTCCAGGTCAGTGGTCGGAATGCGGCGGCGCCATTCACGCTAAAACTTCATCGTGGCGACGGCATGACCCTCGCGGCAATGAACTGGAAGAAGGGAAAGCCACCCAGGAGCTTCGTCGGCTTCGCGATCGAATACAAGGAGCCCGGTGGCGACAGGTTCTTCGCTCTCAAGAACCGGCTGAGCTTCCCGGGTGCCAATGGCGAGGTCGGTCCGAACAGTCTTTCGACCTTACGCTCGCCTATCCAGAAGTTCCGTTGGGTGCATTTCCCACGCAATGCAGAGCTGTCCGGGGAATTCACCTACCGGGTAACGCCGGTCTTCATGAACGACCTGGACGAACTGAGCTACGGCGAACAGCAGGTGGCCGCCATCGAACTCCGGCGCGAAACCTATCCCGGGAAGCTCAACGTCACCTTCACTCGCGGTTTCGTGTCGTCCCAGGCTTTCGTCGATCGCTACGAGTCCGTTGCACCGATCTCCAAGCTGTTGCCGAAGAATGCGGATGCAGGATTAACGTTCATTCCCAGTCACCCCAAGGCCAGGGAGGCGCTGGCGTGGATGGGCTTCGAGGCGCGACATGCCATCCTCGAGGTGCTCGATCAGGCCATTGCCGACAAGAAGGCCAAGGTCAGAGTGGTGGCTTACGATCTCAGCGAGCCCGATGTGGTGTCACGTCTCGAAAAGCTGGGCTCGCGGCTCAAGGTGATCATCGACGACGACGGTGCGCATGCCAAGCCGGGCTCCGGGGAGACCCAGGCCGAGAAACGCCTGTCTGTGTCGGCCGGAAAGAAGAACGTGAAGCGGCAGCACATGGGCAAGCTGCAGCACAACAAAACAATCGTGGTCGACGGCCCGAAGGTGAAAACGGTCGTGTGCGGTTCGACCAATTTCACGTGGCGTGGTTTCTTCGTTCAATCCAACAACGCACTGATTCTTCGTGGCAAGAGTGCGATCAGGCCGTTTCTTACGTCGTTCGATGATTATTGGAACAATGACAAACCGTCAGGCTTTGGCGCGACGAGCTCCGCGAAATGGACCAGCCTTGGCCTCGACGGCATCAACGCGAAGGTGGCATTTTCGCCGCACTCCAAATCGAACGCACTCTTGCAATCGATCGCTGACGATATCGGGAACAAGACCAAATCATGTCTGTTCTATTCGCTGGCATTCCTCTACCAGACCCCTGGGGTCATGCTGAATGCCATCAAGAAAGTCACCAAGGACAAGAAAGTCTTTGTCTATGGCGTTTCCGACCGGAAGGTCGGCGGTATCGACCTGCAGAAACCGGACGGTAAGGTATCGCCGGTCTTTCCCTCGGCACTCACAGCAAAAACAGCACCGGAGCCGTTCAAGTCGGAACCGGTAGGGGGCGGTGGCAACCGCATGCATCACAAGTTCCTGGTTGTCGATTTCGACAAGCCGAGCGCACGCGTCTACCTTGGCTCTTATAATTTCTCCGTACCCGCCGATACCAAGAACGGAGAGAACCTGCTGCTCATCCGCGACCGCCGGGTTGCGGTTGCCTACACCATCGAAGCGTTGCGCATCTTCGACCACTACCATTTCCGGGTGGTTCAGAAGGAGGCGAAGACGGCGAAGAAGAAGCTGCAACTGGCGAAGCCACCCCGGAAGCCGGGGGAGAAGGCCTGGTGGGACGAAGACTACGTCGACGTCCGAAAAATCCATGATCGTAAACTCTTTGCGTAAGTACCTGGTAGAACGGAACGGAGGAATAAAACATTATTCCCTCCGTTCCCCCTCCCCTCTGTGGAGAGGGTCAGGGTGAGGGGCGAAACGCAGTGAGTACCTGATTTTCACCCTCACCCCGCCCACTCCCTCAAGGGAGAGGGGGTTTGATATAAGTTTGGCGGACGGCAATACGCCATACCCATGTAAAACCCTGAAGGACCACATTCAGATTCCGTCTTAAACTGGCGTCTGTCCCTGAGCGAGGTATCATGAACAGACCTCACGGCAGACCGTGCCTCACGAGCTTATGAAACTGTTCACACAAATCACCAAACGTTCCCACGAATATCTCTGGGGAGAGGATCTCGGGGCCGCCTCCGCGCTGCGCCGCCGGTTCATTCTCGCGCTGCGCACGGTGTATGCGGTCGGGCGCGACCTCGGCGAGGGCCAGCTCACGTTGCGCGCCATGAGCCTGGTCTACACCACGCTGCTTTCGCTGGTGCCGCTGCTGGCGCTGTCGTTCTCGGTGCTCAAGGCATTTGGCGTGCACAACCAGGTGCGCCCGACATTGTTGGTGCTGCTCGCACCAATGGGTGAGAAGGGGGTAGAGATCACCAACCAGGTGATTGGGTTTGTCGACAACATCAAGGTCGGTGTGCTCGGTGCCCTCGGGCTCGGGTTGCTGATTTACACGGTCGTCACCCTGCTGCAGAAGATCGAACTCGCAATGAACTTCGTCTGGCGCGTCAAGGGCGTGCGCCCCCTTACCCAGCGGTTCACCCAGTACCTGAGTGTGCTCATGATCGGCCCGTTGTTGGTCTTCTCGGCCGTTGGCATCACGGCGGCTTTCTTCGGCAGCAGTGCCGTGCAGGAGCTGATTGCGATCGAACCCCTGGGTACGCTGTTCGGCCTTTTGGCCAAGCTGCTTCCCTTCCTGTTCGTGATTGCGGCTTTTGCCTTGGTCTATGTGCTTCTGCCCAACACCCGCGTGCGTCTGGGATCGGCGCTGGTGGGTGCAACGGTTGCCGGGGTCCTGTGGCAGATGCTCGGCTGGGGATTCGGCGCGTTCATCGTGGGCTCGACCAAGTACGCGGCGATCTACGCCAGTTTCGCGATCGTGATCTTTTCGATGATCTGGCTTTATCTCAACTGGCTCATCGTGCTCATCGGCGCCAGCATCGCCTGCTACCACCAGTACCCGGCGCTGCTGTCCACGCCGCGGCGTGAATTCCAGCTCAGCAACCGCGTAAAGGAAAAAATTGCGCTGCTGATCGCGACTTTCATCGGTCGCAACTACTACACCAACGCGCCGGCCTGGTCGCTCGATAGCCTGGCCAGGCAACTCGGCGTGCCGGTGATGTCGGTCGAGATCGTGCTCACGGCCATCCTGCACGCCGGCTATATCACCGAAACCGCCGACGATCCACCGCTGTATCTTCCGGCGCGCTCGTTCGAGACGATTACCGTGAAGGAGCTGCTCGACACCCTGCGCGCCGCCGGGGAAGAGCCCAGCTCGAGCGACGGGATTCTGCCGCGCGAAGCCGAGGTGGAGAAGTTGATTGCACGCGCGGATGAGGCGGTGAACGCATCACTGCACGGCAGCAGCCTGCGGGAGCTGGCCATGGCTAGCGTGCCGCCGGTGAAAGAACTGACAGTGGGGCACTAGCCCGGGCGAGCGCGCATTCTCTCAGTCCCAATCTAACGGGTGCCGGGTGTGGCGCCAATGCGACCGGACTCGACTGCAACCGGAATTACGTCAACAATTGCGATCTGACATCGCTTCGAGGGTTTGCTTATGGCTGTTTGGATAGTCCCCGCGCTCAAGGCCATTCTGCCGCATATCGGAACCATTGTTTCCGCTGCCATCCCGGTGTTCACCAAGAAGAATGCCGACGCCGCTTCCAATCAGGCGATCCTGCAACAACAAATTACCGAACTGCAAGTGGCGGCCTCTCAAAACGCCTTGCACGTCAAGGAACTCGCGGCGCAACTGCAAAGCACCGTAGCGGCACTGGAGCAGGCCGCGGCGATCGCCCAGGCGAAGCATCAGCGCGTATTGATCGCAAGTATCGTGGCGATGGTCCTGTCTGTAACCGCATTGAGCACCGCGGTGTATTTGATTTTATGACCGCTATGGCCTGTCGCATGTCTGGCGCCGGGTTGCGCGGTAAGCCACGAACGAGACAACCATATGAAAGAGGCACCCATAAGCCGACCTCACACATGTGTTCTGCACCGTAACCTTGGGATCCGCTTCGCGACCCCGCCAGGTTTTGCGCACGCCTGCATTCGTGTCCGTGTGCGTTACGTTGTGTGTTATAGTCCATCGTTCCATACCACCTGAGGAGTTGATCTCATGGCGTTCAAGAAGAAATTCTCTCCTGCGGCACGTGCGGCCTCCATAATGAAAGCGATCTCGTCGGCAGAAAAAACCGCCATGCAGGCGGTTGCCGGTTGGGGCAAGACAACCGGGAAAGCACTCATCACTTCCGAAAAGTCTCTCGCCGCGGCATCCAAAAAAGCCGGCCGCCTGAAGACACGCGCCGCCAACGCGCTTCAGCGCGTGCAACGGGCCAAGGCGAAGCAAGTTAAAGCAGTTGCCAGTGATGCGCGCAAACTGGTGCAGACCGAGCTGGCCTCGGCGCGCGCCACTCTCAAGTCGGCGCGGGAATCTCACGCCGCCGCAAAGGCTGCACACAAGCTTTTTCAGCTTGTTGAAAAGGGCGTGGCGAGCGGAGTCAAGGCGGCAGAAAAAGCCGCGCAGCCAAAAAAACTGCGTCGGCGACTCAGGAAGATGATTTCCTGAACTCGTAAGCCGCCAACAAGGATGTTGGTAGCTGCCCTTACGGCGGGGCGCCGCATCTCTGCTGTCCGGCCGTCACGGCCGTGTGGTTCGAAGAATTGTGATCTGACTACGGGTTGAGGATTCGCACATGGCCGTATGGCCTAAACCCGTGCACATGACCACGTTGCCGTATAGCGCTATAGTGCATTTTGCAGTTTCTCTCGGTTCCGGGGGTATCTCTTGCTGACGCCCGCAACGCGCATCGCTGGTTTCGTTTTCATCCTTCTGACGGCGGGTTGCGTCGGGGTTGAGCGCACGCCGCCTCAGAACGGCACGCCCCAGGATGAGGCGGTCGTGGGCGCGCCGTCCACGACCCCTTCCACGGCACCGCGCGTCACCAAGACTGACTCGCCGGATGCCAAGGCCCCGGAAACGGTTCCCGCGGAGCAGATCCAGAAGCAGGAAAGCGCCAAGCCAGGCCCTGGAAAGCAGCAGACATCGCCACCGCTGAATCTTACAACGCTGGAAAAGCGATTGCGCGAGACCAACGCGATCGGCGTATTCACCAAGATTACGCTCAAGAATCAGGTCGATGACTTGCTGAATCAATTTCGCGCGCATTACCAGGGACGAACCAAAACCAGTCTCGCCGAGCTTCGGCAACCGTATGATATGCTGTTCCTGAAGGTGCTCTCACTCCTGCAGGACGACGACCCAACGCTGGCCCGCATGATCGTAGACTCGCGTGAAGCGATCTGGGGCATCCTGGCGGATCCGGTAAAGTTTGCCGCTCTCTAACTATGACGGTAGGAGAATCGTTATGCGTAACCGTGTGAAGTGTTTGCCCCTGATCGCAGTGATGCTGGCATTATTCGCCGTACCGGCGCTGGCGGATGATATATCTCTCGCCAAGGATTTGACGGCTGTGATTGCGCTGCATGGTTTGCCCTGTGGCAAGGTTGTCAGTGTCAAACGGCTGGGCGACAACGATCACATCGCATCATGCCAGGACGGGAACCGTTATCGGGTATTTGTAAATCCAGAGGGCCGTGTCGTCGCGCAGAAACAGTAACAGATCTGTACACAGCGTATTCGGACTCCGCGCCCGCTGTGATATCAATCATTGGCCACGCTATCGTGAGGCAGCCACATGCTTGAATGGTATCAAGGCAACGAAATCGCCCTTTGGTGGCTGGCCGCCTCGACAATCATTACTTTCCTTGCAACGCTGATCGCTGTACCGATCCTGGCTGTTCGAATACCTGCTGACTATTTTTCACACAACAAACGTCAAGCCATACCCTGGGCGCATCGTCATCCAGCAGTGCGAGCGATGTTGTTGATTGGCAAAAACGCGCTCGGGTATATCCTCATTGTGGCTGGTATTGTTATGCTGGCGCTGCCGGGTCAGGGAATTCTGGCGATTCTCATCGGGATCATGCTGTTGAATTTTCCGGGCAAATTCCGGCTTGAGCGGTGGATCATTACGCGGCGTCCGGTAATCCGCTCCATCAACTGGCTGCGGCAACGCGCAAAGCGCGCTCCGCTTGTGCTTGATGAGTAACACGGTTTGACGGGGCAAGTCTACACGGGATAACCGGTTCAGCGATTCAGGCAGGGAAGCAAGACCGTTGCCGGCCTTCGCCTTGTGACCCGCGTATAATGCGGTTCAAGCGGAGTCGCAGGCAGATGCGCCGTTTCTCCCGGGTGCGGGTTGAGTTTCCGTGGGACTGATTCAGGCAAATGTCAAAAACGCAGAAAATATTCCTTTTCGCCATCAGCGGGCTCGCAGGACTCCTTGTCCTCGTCGCGCTGACCTTGCTTCTTTTTGTGGACGTCAATGCCCACAAGCCGCGTCTGGAAGCGGCCGCCTCGGCAGCTTTGGGGATGGAAGTCAAAGTCGGTGGCCGTCTGGGGCTTGGTTTCTTCCCGGGCCTGCTCGTCAAACTGGAGGACGTGCACATACGTAACCGGGGGATGGAAGTCGCCTCGGCGAAGGACACATGGCTTTGGATCGACATTCTGCCTTTGTTTCGGCAGGAAGTCCGGATCGGGAAGATCGCGCTGAAACAACCACGGATCTCCATCGAGCGTGGCCTCGATGGCAATTACAACTTTGAGAAACCGGAGAAGGCCGGGGGAACGATACCCGCCCTGGACCTGGTTGGAATTACCGTGACGGACGGGATCCTGCGCTACACGAACAAACAGTCCGGGGAGGGATTCGAGACCGGGCATTGCAGGCTGGATGTGGATCGTCTGAGGCATTCAGGAGGAAAAAGCCAGGACTTCATGAAGCATATTTCCATCAAGGCGGAACTGGCGTGCGAGGAAATCCGGATCAAGGACATTACCGTGTCCGAATTGAAGTTATCGGTTAACGGGAGAAACGCAGTCTACGAGATCAAGCCGGTCACGATGCATGTCTTCGGCGGTCTGGGCACGGGAAGCATCCAGGCAGACTACTCGGGCGCCACCCCCCGTTACCACGTGCAATACGCCTTGTCGCGGTTCAACATCGAAAAGTTCGTCAAGACCTTGTCGCCGCAGAAGGTCGCGGAAGGGCCGATGGACCTCGCCGCGACACTGTCGATGCAGGGCCGATCCGTAAGCGACATGCTGCAGACCGCAGTTGGAGAATTATCCCTGCGGGGCGAGAATCTCATACTCATCGGCAACAACATCGACAAGAAGCTGTCCCGATACGAGTCCAGCCAGAACTTTAACCTCGTGGACGTGGGCGCCTTTTTCTTTGCCGGGCCCATCGGCCTGGTGGCAACCAAGGGTTACAACTTCGCCAGCATCTTTCAAGGATCGGGTGGTCGCAGTGAGATCCGCATGTTCGTCTCCGGATGGCATGTCGAAGGTGGCGTGGCACAGGCGCTGGACGTGGCCATGGCGACCAACAAGAACCGGGTCGCCCTGCGCGGCGGACTCGATTTCGTGAACCAGCGGTTCAATGACGTGACTGTGGCAGTGATCGACGCCAAGGGTTGCGCCAAGGCGCAACAAAAAATACGTGGTAGCTTCCAGAAACCGGAGGTGGAGAGTCCGAATATCCTCAAGTCTCTTACCGGGCCGGCACGTACGTTGCTCAAGAAGGGCAGGGAACTGTTGCCGGACGGAGAGTGCAAAGTATTCTACGCCGGTTCGGTGATGCCGCCGAAATGAAAAGAAATTTCGTCGACCGCACGGAATGTCTTGCAAAAAGATGAGCGCGCCGGAAAGAGAACCGGGTCAGGGTGACCTGACCCGGCATGATGCCTGTCGAAGCCTAGCGATTCAGGCTTTCCCAGTTTTTGTCCGCCTTGGGTATAAACTTCGCCGCGTCTTTCGTGAAGGTCTTGTTGAGGTCGGCATTGAAGTTGAGATACAGCTTTCCGTCCACGATGGTCCAGCCGTTTGCCGGGTCGACATCGAAGAGTTTGCCGTTGGCCGCGCCCCAGGAGCAGAACCCGCCGTACTGTGGCGCGTACTTCTCCGGATTCGCCTCGAACATTTCACGGTGATCCGCGTTGGCGAAACGCCAGGTGACACCACCGTAAACGGACTCGTGCTTGGCTGAACCTTGAACCGGCTTGCCCTTGGTGAAATAGGCCACCACATCGTAGCCCTTGGCGCCGAGGCCGGCGTACATAGTGTTGTACTCGCCACCTGTCTGTTTCACGGCGTGGCTAGTGAGCGGCGCGACAGCGCCGGTCACCACGACCATCAAGGCCAGTACTTTCGCGACATTTTTAAGATTAGACTGACTCTGTACAATGCGATGCAGGCTCATGTTATCTCCTTGGTTGTTACGCTGTTGTGGATGTGACGAGCCGTACTGTAGTGAGCCGGTTGACCAACCTCTACGTCCGAAAGCTGGAGTTTTATGTCTGATCGTCCAAAGCCGGAAATCGTGCCGGAAGCCAGGCGGGTTCTCGATGAGTATCTACGGACAATCAGCTTCCGCTCCGAGGTGTATTTTCGCGGCCAGGTCTGCGAGGACTGGTATCTGGATACCTCCGGGTCCGGGCATATCAATGTGCACGTGGTTTGTCACGGCGATTGCTGGTTCCGGTTGCCGGGGCTGAGCGAGTCGTTGCAGCTGCATGAGGGCGATGTCGTGGTGTTGCCGCACGATGCCACGCATCTGCTGCTATCGGCGCCCACCTTGCCAGCCGAGTACGGTGTAATTTCGAAACCTCATCAAATTACGCACGATCGGGGGAAACCCGGAACGGCACTCTTTTGTGGCTATCTCATCGTGGACCAAAGTACTTATGCAAACGTGTTCAAGATGTTGCCGGAATATCTCATTATTCGCAGCCATCATGGCGAGGAAGCGAAGCAGTTTCGCGCGCTGATCGATTTGCTGTTTTCCGAGACCCAGGCGGAACATGTCGGGACTGGCGCGATTCTGGATCGACTGGCCGACGCGATGATGTTCTACGTGATTCGCCACTCGTTGGCGCAGGGCGCCCAATCGACAGGGCTTCTGGTGGCATTGCTGGACAAGCAGATCCGGCCCGCCCTGGTGGCCATGTGCGACGAGCCGGCGCAGGCATGGACCGTGGACATCCTGGCGGAGAAAGTATTTATGTCGCGCTCCAGCTTTGCCGAGCGCTTTAATGCGCTGGTTGGCAAAACACCGATAGAGTTCCTGGCGGAATGGCGCATGCAGCTGGCGCGTCGCTGGTTGGAGCGGGATCGCCTCAGTGTGGCCGAGGTTGCCCAACGCTGCGGATATCAATCCGAGACCGCATTCAGCAAAGCCTTCAAGCGCATTGCCGGTATCGGCCCCGGAGAGTACCGGCGCGCGCGTACGCCTAAGTAAAATCGGAATTCGAGTAATACCTCGGGCCCAGTACACGCGGCACTGGTGTCGGTCTGATGTAGCCCGCGACTTCGGCACGGCGAAGGGAATCTTTGCCGGCAGCGTTCGCGGTTCGGCAACAGCCGTTTTCCGGTATTGGCAGCACTCCAGCGTTAGACCGCCAGTTCAGCCAGACGGTCGCGGGTGTAGTGACTCGCAGTCTCGGTGTCCTGCGGAACAATAGCAAATAATTTCATCTCATGTTCTTGAGACGTGTGTCAGTGAAGTGATGTTTGCACCTTGGTCGCAGAGCTTGCGGAAACAGGTTATCAAGAGCAGGATAGAATGCGTAGTAGAGTGAAAAGCGCTTTGAAAATCATCCGCACAGCCCCGCTCACATGTAACGAATAATTCGACGAAACAACTTGAATGCAAACCAGCAGACCGCGAGAATCGCGGTTTGCTCGCCGTCTGCGTTCACATCCGCGGCTTCATTCGCCCCTGCACAATATTATCCCGAACGAAATTATGGAACTCTCCTGGAAAGACAGCATATATCGACAACGTGAAGAACTGGCGCGGATGCTCCGGGAGCCGCTCGCGTTGCTCGCCAACCAAAGCGTATCGGCGTGGGGCGACCGTGACCGGCTGAATGCCATGCTTCTGGACGGCTTCTCGGGCATACCGTATTGCTCGGATCTGTATGTCGTTGGCACCGACGGCATACAGATCAGCGACAACGTCGGCAAAGCCGGGATCATGGCCGGACACTATCACCGCAATCGTGCCGAGCGCCCCTATATGAAGGAGGCGATGCCGGCGTGGGGGTTCCTGTTGTCGGACGCCTACATCAGCCTGTCCGCGCTACGGCCTTCACTGACTGCGTTGCAAGTCGTTGTGTCGGACACTGGCACGCTGGGGTATATCGGTGCGGATTTCGACCTGCGCAGTCTTCCGGTGACGTCGGTACTTTACCGGGAGCCGCGCAAGTGGCGACAGGTGAAGGGCGATCCGGCGATCCGGGGCACTTTGTTTCAGCAGACCCGGACCGAGAGTCCGCTGGACCACAACATGCAGCAGGCGCTGTCCATCCTGGAGGAATTGCTCACGGAGCGTGGCATCTTCCAGTGCCAGATTCACTTCTCGAGCAGCCAGGCCATTATCTGGACGATCGATGATCCGCTACGTTATCGCATCCTCGACCATGAAGTGCTCAATGATGCGGATATCTGCCTGGTGTATCCGTCGCGACCCTATCCCGTCGATGCCGTGATACCGCACACCGATATCGCCAGGATTCTAAACGCCTTGCGGGCGCTGCGCCTGGTCGATACGACCATCTACCTGCGCACGGCCTCCATTAACATCTTCAATGGAACGGTGAGTCTGACCTTTTCCTGCGATGGGTCGCACTACATGCGTTACGACGAGTTCCTCGCCAAGGGCGCCGCCTTCTGGACCGGGGTATCCGCGTAACCACCCGGCTGTCCAGAAATGAGCTGTTCGGGACGAACCTGCGTCAGAAAAGACTCTTCGCTCATTTCAACTGGCGCAAGCCGTTTTGGTTTAATTCACCGTTGTGTTCGTTAGCGCACAGAATCGGGGCACCCGATTTGGTTAATATTTGTCTCATACACATCCGAAGCCTGTTTCTACGGGATTTCCGATATGCGTGATGCGTATGCGAACTTGCCGGGTTTGTCGGCAAGTCGTTTGGAACTTTGTGCCAAAGAGGCCGGTACGGCCTCAGGCAGACCCATGTTGGTGTACCATCCTCCCTTCTGGTGCGGGCCATCCGCACCATTTTTTTGCCTTTCAACGAGGCCGGCAGGCCATGCCGGCGAAGAACTCAGGCTCGCGTTCCGGTGTGCGCCCGCATTCCGATGTACCATACCGTAGCGACCTTAGGAGAGCCATGCGCCCAATCTTCCGCCATCCGGACCTGCATATGAACAGGGTACTGCGGTGTGAGTCGCCATGGCAGGTAAGCGTTGTGCGCAGGCACAGACCCTTCCGTCAAATTGTCTGGAGAAGACGCACGTCCGTCACCCAAACCACGAGAGGAGAGTGATATGAATTGGGATATTTTTGCGGGAAACTGGAAGCAGTTCAGGGGCAAGATGAAAGTACGCCTGGGAAGATTCAACGATGACCACTTCGGCGTGATTGACGGCAAGCGCATACAGTCGGCGGGAATTAGCCAGGAAACATCCGGTATCGCAAGGGACAGGATACGGCACAAAACAAGAAGATCGGCATGAACAGGACTGCGTGTGCAAGAATCCGGTTGAAATGGGATGTGTCGCAACAGAGCGATGGAGACGATGCATTTTCAGCGCCAAAGACAAAGGTCAAAGCATTTCCTCCGTGAATCTCACTTCACGCCGCTCTGGCGCATCGCGATTCCCGCTTGGGGACTGATTCTTGTCGGGTGCGCAAGCCTGCCTGACAGCAAGCTGGAGATCCCCCATGATCAAACCGTTGAATTCGAGGGTGCGCACGGCCCCGTATCTACACGCAAGGGCGATGCCATCCTCAAGGCGCTTCAGGGCAAATCCGGCGATATCGACATACTCCAGAAGCATCTGGCCCTGGAACAGGCGATTAACGCCGATGACCCGCTGGTGCTGGACAACAAGCTGGTTCTCTAGCAAGACGGCCCGGCAACCTACAAGGCCATGTTTACGGCCATGCGTGCTGCCGGGGACCATATCAACCTGGAAACCTACATTTTCGAGGACGATGAGGTCGGCCGGCAGTTCGCGGAGGTCATGCTGGAAAGGCAGGCCGCGGGCATTCAAGTCAACCTGATCTATGACAGCGTCGGCGGTCTGAGCACACCCAGGGAATTTTTTGAGCGCCTGTCCGCCGGTGGCGTGCAGGTGCTCGAGTTCAATCCGGTTAATCCGTTAGCCGGTAAAAAGAAAGAGTGGCTGCTGAATAATCGCGATCATCGCAAGCTTCTGATCGTCGATGGCCGCATCGCATTTCTTGGCGGGATCAATATCAGCGAAACCTATTCCAGCAGTCCCTTTTCCAGGTCCGGAAAAAAGAATGGCAAGTCCGCTGCGGGTTGGCGTGATACCCATCTACAAATCGAAGGCCCGGCGGTGACGAAGTTACAGAAGTTGTTCATGGATACCTGGACAAAACAGCGCGGTAAACCGCTGGCGAAGAAGAACTACTTTCCCAAGCTTGGCAAGCAAGGTTCAGAAATAGTCCGTGTCATCGGCAGTAGCTCCGATGATCCGTATAGCCTGATTTATCTTACCCTGCTTTCGGCGATCACCAGCGCGGAGCAGCGCGTCTATCTCGCCAATGCCTATTTCGCCCCCGACCCAAGGTTAATCGAGGCCTTGACCGAAGTAGCGCGGCGCAACGTAGACGTCAGGCTGAACCTGCCGGGCCAAACCGATTCCTGGGCGGTATTCCATGCCGGACGCTCGCACTATACCGAACTGCTCCGTGCCGGCGTCAGGATTTATGAACGTCGCGGCACCGTCATGCATTCCAAGACTGTTGTGATCGACGGCGTCTGGTCCACCGTCGGCTCAACCAACCTGGATTGGCGCAGTTTTCTCCACAACGATGAGCTCAATGCCGTCATTCTTGGTCGAAACTTTGGAGGGCAAATGGAGCTCATGTTTGCCCAGGATCTGTCGGAATCCAGCGAAATCCATCTCAAAGGCTGGAAACGCCGGCCGTTCCGGTTCCGGGTACAAGAGTGGCTGGCCCGGCTTGCGGAATACTGGCTGTAGGCAGGCCAACGGGAAGGAGGACTCATTTGGCAGCCCGCGACGTGTTTGGTCCTGATAAAGGCGTCATTTTTTGCGGGATATGTTCGATACCGCACAGATTGCACAGGGCATATGTCACTAATCTGATTCTGCATTCTGGAGTCGCGACACCGCCAATGATGGACAGCATGTGTCAGATACCAACCAACAAGGAGAACCAACATGACATTAGGAACCGTTCTGCTGGTCATTCTGGTGTTAGTGCTTATCGGTGTGATTCCAAGTTGGCCTCACAGCCGTGGCTGGGGCTATGGCCCAAGCGGGATCATTGGGGTGATTTTGATCATTGTACTGATCTTGTTCCTGACGGGACGGATCTGAGATTCCTGTGCGCGCTTGAGTTGCAGACTGTGCAATCCTTCTCGATGCAGTAGCAGGAAGGGTCTTGAAGTGTGTAGTCATCGGTTGATGTTGTCTTATTCCAACTGGAGGGATAATCCATGAAACAGTACAAACTGATCTCAGCGGTTTTTCTGACGATGTTGTTCGTGTCGGTACTCGGCTGTACGGCCTCGCCGCAGAAGGAAAGTACCGGTGAGTATTTCGACGACAGTTACATCACGACCAAGGTCAAGACGGCCATCCTCAACGAGCCTGGGCTTAAGTCCAGCGAAATCAATGTGGAGACCTTCAAGGGCGCAGTGCAATTGAGTGGTTTCGTGAATTCACAATCGGACATCGACCGGGCCATTGCCGTGGCACGCTCCGTGAAAGGCGTGAAGTCTGTCAAGAACGACATGCGCCTCAAGTAAGAACCGGCGCCAGGCGAGGAGCGAAATCATGACGAGCAGATCACACCAGATTCCATTCCCTCAGGACCAGGACCGGGCAGGGCGAAGCCATGCGGAATATGTAGAAGGTGAGCCGCTGGTGGAGATGGTCTACGAAGATTTGACCGCGAGTCGAATCTCCGTCGACGCATGTCGCGACATCATTCATTATCTCCGCAGTCAGGACACCCCGACGAGTCAAAGGCTGGAAGACATCCTGACAGTAAAGGGTCAGCGAACCAGCGATGCCGCGAATCGTGCGGCCAGGATCGCTGCCGTCATGCAAAAGTAGCTTGGGCGGACCGAATCCGCGTGAGGCCGCCGCGGGCTGGTCATTGTCCAGTTGTTTCCGGACAACGGCGTCTTCAACCCGTTGAGCAAGGCCGGTACCCGCCGCCTGGAAGCCAAATCAAGCAACGGCTTGGCCAACTCAACACAGACAGAAAACGAACCTGTCTGGGGTGCTGGCTGAGCCTTAACCTGAATAGGCAACTGTGGCAGCATGCGGAACGGGAATGTTATTACATCACCACGATGACACGTACCTGATCCCCGCCAACGCTGTCCTGCACTTCCGCTGCACCACGGGGTTTTTTCCCGATCCAGCCACGCGAATCGTCTCACCTGGTTCTCTTCTTCTCCATCCACGCCCTGATCTGTCTGCACGAGTGACGGTGCTCGCCATTGGTATGCGCAGAGTCGCAACGGCGACGCGGGAACGCACGGTTTCTCACTATTAATCAATGTGTGTATTATTTGCGCTTGATGCAGATGGCGCTTGAATGGTGAGGAAGCAGATATGGGTGCACAGTGGAAGACCAAGATCAAGGAGACGACGGCTGCTGCCAAGGGCCGAATTTTCACCAAGCTGTCCAAGGAGATCATGGTCGCCGCGCGCGCCGGCGCCGATCCGGACATGAATCCGCGCTTGCGGATGGCGATGGAACAGGCGAAGAAGGCATCCGTGCCCAAGGATACCGTCGAGCGCGCCATCAAGAAGGGCGCCGGCCTGGTGGACGAAGGGGTGAATTACGAGAAGCTCACTTACGAAGGGTTTGCGCCACACCGGGTTCCCGTGATTGTCGAGTGCCTGACGGACAACGTGAACCGCACGGTGACCAGCATTCGCATGTTGTTGCGCAAAGGGCAGCTGGGCAACTCGGGCTCTGTGGCATGGGATTTCGACCATCTCGGCATGATTGAGGCAACCCCGCAAACTCCCGGCGCCGATCCGGAGGCGGCCGCCATCGAGGCCGGCGCGCGTGACCTGGAGCCGGCCGAGAAGGGGGCCACGCTGTTCCTCACCGACCCGACCGAGCTGGATGCGGTTGCACGCGCCTTGCCGGCACATGGATTTACCGTGCAGTCCGCGCAATTGGGCTACCGGCCGAAAAACCCGGTAACGCTCGGCGATACCGAGCGCGCCGAAGTCGAGGCGTTCCTGGAAGCCATCGATGAGGATGATGATGTGCAGAATGTCTATGCAGGGTTGGCTGATTAAGGCTGAAGCAAAGAATCTGAGGTACCCCCACCGCCAAATATCTGATGAACAATGCTCTCGCAACTGTTCTGGCGTACCACCAGCGCACCAAGCACCATTTGCAACACTATGCAGCCGGACCGGCCGGATTGGACTGGAAGAGCCAGCCAGAACCATTTCGCAGTTTTAGCGGCAGCCCGCAGCTGAAACTGCTTTTGCAGGCCGATGCGTTGCTGTCGCTCTATGCCGATCTTTACAATCCGGGGGAGATCGCGCCGCAAGCGCTGGCGTTGCCCAATATCGCCGCCCTGTTTGAACTCTCCTTCGGCCTGTCCGCATGGAAGCAGTACGGCAGCGCACGTTGGGCGTTGCGTTGCAATCCATCCAGCGGGAATCTGCATCCTACCGAGGCGTACGTGGTTACCGCCGGCTGCGAGGGCATCGAGGATGGTGTGCACCACTATGTGAGCCGCGATCACGTGTTTGAGCAGCGCTGCCACTTCGACAGGGCAAGCTACGAAGGCGAACGCGTCGTGCCGCCCGATTCCGTTCTGGTGGGACTGTCATCGATCCATTGGCGCGAAGCCTGGAAATACGGCGAACGCGCCTATCGCTACTGCCAGCACGATGCCGGCCATGCGATCGCCGCTATTCGCTATGCCGCGGCAACCCTGGGTTGGCAGGCGCATCTGCTGACGTCATGGGGTGACGCAGAGATCGGCGCGATTCTCGGCCTTGACCGTGAAGCAGACTTTGGCGCGGCGGAACGCGAACACCCGGACGCGATGCTGTTGGTGACAGCCCGGCAGTCAGGCCCGGTAGCCGATGAGTTCGCCGCCGGTGCGCCCGTGCGTGTTGCCGGGAGTGGCCGATGGCAAGGGCGCGCCAATCTGCTTTCTCCGGGCCACCGTGACGACTGGCCGGTGATTGATGACGTGGCCGGCGCATGCCTGAAGCCCACGACGCAGGAGGCCTGCTGGCAGGCGCCCGCGCTGCCTGAGCCAGTGCGCAGCGACTGCGAGCGCACGGCCGCCGCAATTATCCGGCAGCGCCGCAGCGCCCAGGCGTTCGATGGTGTCGGCACGATTTCCGCAAGCGCGTTCTACCGCATGCTGGACATGACCCTGCCGCGCCCCGGCGTACCACCCTGGGACGCGATCGGGTGGCAGCCGCGCGTGCATCTGGCGCTGTTCGTCCATCGTGTCGACGGTCTTGCGCCGGGGCTCTATCTTTTTCTGCGCAATCCTCAGAATGAAGCGCAGCTGCGCAGGGAATTATCCGCCGAGTTCGACGACTCCAGGGATGGAGGAGGTAGACCGCGTCGGGAACACGCGGTCGAGTGGCTGCGCGTGGCAGGTTGCCCCGAGCATTTCTTGCTGTTCCGGCTGGCGGCGGCGGATGTCCGCAATGCCGCGCGCACCTTGTCTTGTCATCAGGATATCGCCGCCGATGGCGCGTTTAGCCTGGGAATGCTGGCTGACTATGCGCCGAGCCTGGCCCATGGCCCGTGGGTTTACCGCCAGCTGTTCTGGGAAGCCGGCATCCTCGGCCAAGTGCTCTACCTCGAGGCCGAAGCGGCGGGTGTGCAGGGCACGGGTATCGGCTGTTACTTTGACGATGCGGTGCATGACTTGTTCGGTATCAAAGGCGATGCGCTGCAAAGCATGTATCATTTCACAGTCGGTGCCGCGCTGACCGATGAGCGGTTACTGACGCTGGCGCCTTATCCAGTCGGACGATAGAGAAATCGGCAATCAATCCGATCTTGGTCTGGTGTTGATTCCAACGATTGTGAGCCAGAACCGTAATGACGACAGGACGAACGTAGTAGGGATTCATTCTTGCCAATTCTCTTATTCAATCTGAAGGGCGTGCCCGATGACGAGGCCGGGGAAATCCGCGCCTTGTTGAACAGCAACGGCATTGATTATTACGAAACACCGGCCGGTAACTGGGCGGCGTCTTTACCGGCGATATGGCTGAACGATGAGAGTCAGAGGCCGCAAGCCAGGTTGCTCATTGACCAGTACCAGCGCGAGCGGCTGATTCGGGCAAGGGCAGAATATGCGCAACTGCAAAAAGAAGGTAAACATCGAACGATCCTTGACCTCATCCGGGAGAATCCGATCCGGTTTATCGTCTATTTGGCGGCGATTGTCATCGTGGTCTATTTCTCCACTAAACCGTTTATGGATATCGGGAAATAACGGCCGGTATTTTGTGTGTTAACGTGAGCGACGGAGTCAGGCTTGTCATTTCAGTAAGGGCGAGATTAAAAGGGAAGGAAGGATTAAACTTTCAGTACTATATCCATCCTGCCCGGCAGGTTGGGCATGTTGTTTTCTATGTTTGAACGTAGGCGAACGGTTGCCTACCGGCCTGAGATTACATCCTATGACAAGGAACAGCCAGAAAGTCCGGTTCTTCCGCGAGCATATACCATCGTTCGAGTGCAAACCCGGATGTCACGATTGCTGTGGGCCGGTCACCACCTCGAGCGAAGAGATGGCATGGCTACCGGTCAAAAGCGACGCGCAACATGCAGCCGCGCTTGCCGATCTCAGCTGTCCGCACCTTGGCGAGCATGGATGCCAGGTGTACGCCGAACGTCCGCTGATCTGCCGCCTGTTCGGTACGACGCCGCGACTCGCCTGTCCGAATGGCAGGCGTCCCGAGGTGATGATTGATCCGCGCATTGAACGCCAGATATATCGTTATTTTTCAGAGACGCGCCAAGTGCTGGTTTGAACTTACGAAAAAGCGGTTAGACGCAGATGAACACAGATAAACCTGGATAACTCAATGCGCTGCCTGTATTGGCCAGCCTGCCAAAAGGGTGAAAGGCTTCGGTGCATCCATGGCATGATTTATTTGCATTAATCCGTGTTCATCTGCGGTTAAAGTCCGTTATTGAATAACCGACTCGTTTACACAAAAGTCCACCAGCTGGTCCAGTAAACGTTCCAGTGCCCGATTCGCTGCAAGAACGCCGCCGTAGGCGTTGTCGCTGGTGGCTGTCTCGGATTCATCGAATAGTTTCACGGCCAATACCCGTTGACCGCGCACATCGATCAGCTGTGCTCGCAACGTAAGCCGGATGCGGCTGGGACGCGTCACGAAATCGTGCTGCAGGCGTATCAGTTCAGTATCGAGACGGACATCGGCGGGAACCGCCCCCGGTCTCTGCACGATGGCACGGAAACTGCCGGCCTGTTCCATTGCCTGTACCAGCAGCGGCTCCAGCATTCGCACAGGCGCGTCTGCCCAGCGACTGGTTACGAAATAATTCAATTCGTGCGGTTGCTGCACATAGGCCATCTGGGGCGTGTCATAACCGGGTCGTGTCCGTGGTTCGCTGATCGCCAACACGAGGTTGCGCTTGACCTGCGCCGGCTTCGTCGCACGTTGCGCTTCCAGCACAAATGTACTCTGGTTAGCCGTCTTTGGTGCTGCGCAGGCGGTGCAGCCAGCAAGCAGCAGGACGGATATCAGAATCTGGAATGCCAAGCGGCGGGTTCGCCAGGGTGCGTATGTCATGATCATCATGTCCGTGTACGAGGTTATTCTCCGGGCCCGCGCTTTTCTGCCGGTTTGCCGTACAACAGGATGCTGGGATTTTTTTCCAGTTGGTTGCCGATGCGCGCCAACGTCGCGGCCACGTCACGAAATTCCATCACCAGCTGGCGCACCTCCGGCAGTGTTTCGCTGGTAAATTTCAGGCTGGCGCTCGTGCCGGCGCGGGCAAGCTCGTTTGACATGCTGTCGAAGACATCAGCGCTGCGGTTTATGCGGTTGCTGAGCTGCGGCAATTCTTCACTTAGAAGCGCGGCGTTCTTCAAGATGCGCGTCGCATCGATCAGGCTCTCGTCGAGCCGTACCATCAGCGAGGGCCCGGTACTGATGACCGGGTAGGGTTCACCGTCTTGCGATTGCAGCGCGGGTGCATCGCGGCTGCCACCTGTCAGGTCGACAAAAGTGATACCGGTCAAGCCCTGTGTCTGTAGTATGGCCACGGTATCCGTCTTGACTGGCGTACCACTCTCAATGGCAAGCGTCAATTGCACCTCTTCGACATTGCCAGGCGCCAGTACAATTTTCTTTACGCGACCTACATCGACCCCCCGGTAGCGTACCGCCGCATTCAGGTTCAGTCCCGCGACCGACTCCTTCATGTAAGTGTGATAGAGATCATAGGATTTACCATACGACTTGCCGCTGCTCAGCCACAGCACGCCGCCAATAAGCGCGGCGCCTAACACCAGCACAAACACCCCGACCACGGCAAAATTTACTTTTTCTTCCATGCCTGCTCGCTTGCGGCGCGTCCGCGCGGCCCATAGAAATATTCCCGCACCAGCGGATGATCCAGTTTGGAAAGCTCTGTCATGCTGCCAATTCCCAGGATATGCCCCCTGTCCAGTACCGCGACCCGGTCGGCTGTTCGCCACAACAGGTCGAGGTCGTGGGTCACCATCATTATGGTGAGCCCGAGCACATCGCGCAAACTTTTCACCAGCTCGTCGATACCGCTGGCGCTAAGCGGGTCGAGTCCCGCGGTCGGTTCGTCGAGAAACAGCAGTTCCGGGTCAAGGGCGATGGCGCGCGCCAGCGCCGCGCGCTTGCGCATTCCGCCACTCAGTTCGTTCGGGTACTTGGCGCCGGCGTCGGCAGGTAGACCGGTGAGCGCAATTTTCAGCGCGACGACCTCGTTGATCAGTGCGGCGCTGAGATGTGTATGCTCGCGCAATACCATGGCGACATTCTCCGCCACCGTCAGCGAACTGAACAGCGCAGCGCGCTCGAACATCACGCCCCAGCGACGTCGCAGTGGCAGCGCATTTTCCTCGCTCAAGCCGATGACTTCCTGGCCAAACACCCGGATCGAACCCGAGACCGGGTGCAGCAGCATGATGACGGCGCGCAGCAGCGTGGACTTGCCGCAGCCGCTTCCGCCCACCAGCGAAAAGATCTCGCCCGATCGCACCGTCAGGCTGACGTCTTCATGCACCACGGCTTTCCCGTAGCGCGTGTGCAGGTTGCGGATATCGATAATGTCGCTGTTGATCCGCGGCTTTTTCATCGCGGCGCTCACAGGTCAAGCCAGTTGAAAATCACGGAAAACAGCGCATCGGCCACAATCACCAGAAAGATCGATTGCACCACGCTCACGGTCGTCTGCCGACCGACGCTGTCGGCACCGCCGCTCACCTGGAATCCCTGGAAACATCCGACCAGTGCGATGATCACGGCAAATACCGGTGCCTTGATAATACCGGTCAGGAAGGAAGACAGGCTGAGCGCATCTTCGAGGCGGTCGAGAAAAACGCGGTAGCTGATATCCAGCATGGAGTTCGCCATGAGCATGCCGCCCAGCACGCCGGCCACATCGGCATACACTGTCAACAGCGGTAATGCGATGACTAATGCAATAATTTTCGGTTGCACCAGGAGTTCCTGCGGCCCGATGCCGATGGTGCGCAGCGCATCGATCTCCTCGCTGATCTTCATGGTACCGATTTGCGCCGCGTAGGCGGAGCCGGACCGACCTGCGACAATAATGGCGGTTAGCAGCGGGGACAGTTCGCGCAGCATTGACAGCCCGACCAGATCGGCAATGAAAATATTGGCGCCGAAGCGCTGCAACTGATCGGCACCCTGATAGGCAATGACCACTCCCATCAGGAACGACAGCAGGCCGACGATCGGCAGCGCCTCGAAGCCGGCGGTTTGCAGATTGTGGAGGATTGGCCGCCACCGGATACGGTGTGGCCGACCGAGTGAACGCAGAAACGCGATGCTGCTTTCTCCGATAAACGCGAGCATGCCAGAGAAGCCAAGCAGGTTGCGCCAGGCTTGTTGTCCGATACCAGCCAACAGACCGATTTTGATCGGTTCAGGCAGTTCCGCCGTTCCGGCGTGCGTGGCAATCAACTTCAGCAAGGTGTTGAATTCGGACTTTAAGCCATTAATCTGAATTGTGATCCCGCGCTGTTCCAGCGCGTGGATGGTGCGGTGTAGTAACCACGCGCCCGCCGAATCCAGTGTGGTAATCGCTGAAACATCGAATGCCAATTTTCTGGCAAGAGGGAAGGACAGCGCGCCAAGACGCTGTTCGACAGGCGCTACACCGAGCACCGTCCATGCTCCTGCGCAACGCACGGTTACGGACGCCGGCTCTGCGGCCGTATCCGTCTCGATTTCCAGACTCGCAATTTGTATGGTTGTCATTGCCTTGCCTGCACGATAGCAGAACCCAGGCGATCCAGGGCATTATCGCCTTGCCATGCTAATTGCTGAAGGTGTTATTCTCGCTTCTGCAATCCAGAAATAGAACAAGATTGTGCGCATTACCCACATGAAGAACAAATACCGCATCCGCCGCAGCCTGTGCCGACGGTTCTGATTTTCGTAAATGTCGCTGAACTGCTTGCCAGAAGGGAAAAAGAGCCGCACCCATAGAACGGGATGGGTGACGGTGGGGCATGTCAGACGGAGGCCGACCTGTAATGATGATTATTGGTCGACCGTGGCGTGACGCTCGCGGCGGCTGGATCGGCTGGCTCGCCGGAATGCGCACCGATTGAGCGCAATAATTGATGTTTATCAAGCTTTTTCCGCAGCCTGGCCAGTATGGTTCTACCCTGGTGCCAAAAACGGCCTTTCTGCACGATGGGGCCAAGACATGCCAGGATCGCTCTTGGCCGCTGTCTGTCAGTTGCTGGCACCGGGCGGGCGTGGCAGGATGAAGCTGTCCAGTCGGAGTTCTATCCCGGCAAGCGTCATTCCGGGCATGGCTGCTCCAGCGTGCAACGCAGAAGAATAGGGCGCCCACACAGGGCCATTACGCCGAAATGGAGGAGCCATGAGCCAGAATCGTACCGGACTCAGCGATATTCGACGCATTACCGCCCCCGTGTTTGCCCGGCAGGAAGCAGAATCGGGAACGCAGCGCCGCGCCTACTCGCTCGAGCGCGGCCTGTTGCGCTGGCTGCTGCGTGCCACGGGCAACCCGCCGGTTCGATTTATACTCTGGAACGGAGAAGAGATCGGCATCTCGCAGGAACCCACCGTCGCGCATGTGCATATCCGTGACCCGGGCACGTTGCGTCGCCTCGCCTTGCACCCGGAACTTTATTTCGGCGAGGAATACACCGCCGGGCGCGTCGAGGTTGAAGGATATTTTGTCGAGTTCCTTGAAGTCATGTATCGCGCCATCGCGCGCGCGCCGCGGCCCGGGTTGTTCCGGCGCGTGCTGCACACCTGGCTCAATCGCCCGCACCACAACACGCTTGACGGCTCGCGCGAAAACATCCATCACCATTACGACCTCGGCAACGATTTCTACAAGCTGTGGCTGGACAGCGAGATGGTGTACACCTGCGCCTACTTTTCCTCTCCCACACTGAGTCTGGAAGAGGCGCAGGTGGCAAAAATGGATCACGTGTGCCGCAAGCTCGAGCTCAAACCCGGGCAAACCGTGGTTGAAGCCGGTTGCGGTTGGGGGGCGCTGGCGCGCCACATGGCGAAACACTATGGCGTCACCGTCAAGGCGTACAACATCTCGCGCCAGCAGCTTGCGTATGCGCGCGATCGCGCCCGGCAGGAAGGGCTTGTCGGTCGTGTCGAGTACATCGAGGATGACTACCGCAACATCCGCGGTCAGTACGATGCGTTCGTGTCGGTCGGCATGCTCGAGCACGTGGGCGTGGACAACTATCCAATGCTTGGCGCCGTGGCGAAAAAGGCACTGCGCAAGCACGGGCGCGGATTGATTCATTCCATCGGCCGCAATCGCCCCGGCACCATGAGCGCCTGGATCGAGCGGCGCATTTTCCCCGGCGCCCATCCGCCGTGCCTGAGCGAGATGATGCAGATCTTCGAGCCGAACACCTTCTCGGTGCTGGACGTCGAGAACCTGCGCCTGCACTATGCCCGGACCCTGGCGCACTGGCTGGAACGCTTTGAAGCCAATGTCGACAAGGTCGAGGCCATGACCGATCCCGCCTTTGTGCGTGCCTGGCGTCTGTATCTCGCCGGATCGATGGCGTCTTTCACCGCCGGTGACCTGCAGCTTTTCCAGGTGGTGTTTTCGAACGGGTCCTGCAACGATGTGCCGTGGACGCGTTGGCGCCTGTACAATGACTCGCCCAGCAACAAGGAAAAGGCATGGAATCCTGTGACGTCCTGATCGTCGGCGGCGGTCCGGCTGGCACGACCCTGGCGTGGAAGCTCAGGGCCGCCGGCCTCGATGTGCTGATCCTCGACAAGAAAATATTTCCACGCGACAAGACCTGCGCCGGCTGGATCACGCCGGCCGTGGTCGAGACGCTCAAGCTCGATACCGCGGACTATGCACGCGGCCGCGTGTTCCAGCCGATCCAGCGCTTCGTGACCGGTACTATTGGCGGTAAGGAGGTGCATACCGGGTACGACACGCCGGTGAGCTATGGCATCCGCCGTTTCGAGTTCGATGACTACCTGCTGCAGCGCTGCGGCGCGCGCGTGCTGTTGGGCGAGCCGCTCAAGAGCCTGAAGCACGACGGCGACGGCTGGGTGGTGAACGGCAAGCTCCGCGCACCGCTGGTGATCGGCGCCGGCGGGCATTTCTGCCCGGTGGCGCGCTATCTCGGCGCCAACCTCGGGGCCGATGAGAAAATTATCGCCGCCCAGGAAATCGAGTTTGAAATGAGCGCGGCGCAACAGCGCGCCTGCAGCGTGGCCGAGGATCGGCCCGAACTCTATTTCTGCGCCGACCTCAAGGGTTACGGCTGGATATTCCGCAAGGGTAACTTTCTGAATATTGGCCTGGGGCGCGAAGACAATCACAAGCTTGCCGAACACGTCACCGCGTTCTGCGAGGGCCTCAAGCAGCAGGGCCGTATCCCGGCCGACATCCCGACCAAGTTTCACGGGCACGCCTATCTGCTTTATCCGTTGGCGCCGCGCCAGCTGGTGGACGACGGCTTGCTGCTGATCGGCGACGCGGCCGGGCTTGCTTACCCGCAGAGCGGCGAGGGCATACGTCCGGCCATCGAATCCGCCATTCTCGCTGCCGACACCATTCTCGCCGTGCGCGGCAACCCTGCCGTGAGCCCGGCGAACCGGTACCAGCGCGCGCAACTCGAGCCGTATGTTGCACAGCTCACCGCGCGCTTCGGCGAGCGCCTGCACGGCGATACCCCGGCCGCGCCCGGGCATTTCGCGCAGCGGTTCAAGGAAACACTCGCACACTGGCTGTTGCGCCGCCGCTGGTTTGCCCGCCATGTGGTCATCGACCGCTGGTTCCTGCACCGCCATCAACCGCCGCTGCCATCCTGAAACAGACCGGCTGTTGCGTCCAACCTGAACGCAGGTTCGCTTGCGGGGCTTGATGCGATAAATATTGACAACTCTGATCTTATTTACATGCGGTTTTTATTACGCCCCAAATGACGTATTTCAATCTATTATTTGGGGCGTCGAATTGTAGTTATATGCCGGGTCATTGCCCATGATTGACAGACTAATTGCAGCCCTGATTGGCGCGCTGTGTGGTTTGGCAATGGCATTCATTTGGAGCCTTGTTGCGCTTCGTGGAATCGGCGCCTGTTATGCTACGTCAGCATCGGTGACATCTGGCCTTGCTTGTGACCTTGGGAAAGCGGTCTTCTGGCTGTTATTGACCGGACCTCCGCTTGTGGGGTTGGTCTTTGGATTCGATGTCTTGCTGAAGTGGCTCTCGAAATTCTGGGGTACAGACAAGAAGTCCGGCATATAACTATTCACTCCAGACACGGCGGCGCTAACGCGCCGCCGTGTCTGGGCTCAGCCGTTATACGGGCAAGCCAAATGCTCGGTAGATTTTTTGCAAACACCATCTATGTACAGGTCCGAAAAAATACTTTTCGGCTGCGTCACATCGAAGGCAAGAAGGAACGCGAAGTATCGGCGCAAAAACCATTTACGACAACGCGACTGTTGGTTGGTCAGTTCCAGGAAGCGGAAACATTGCTTCGAAAAGCAATTCAAGCAATCGGTAACGGCGGCCTGTTCCAGGTCAGTCCTGTTGTTGTCATCCACCCCATTGAAATGGTAGAGGGTGGTTTGTCGGAGGTCGAAGACAGGGCGCTCAGAGAACTGGCCTTGAGCAGCGGTGCAAGAAGTGTTTTTGTACATGTTGGCGCACCCCTCACAGATTCGGAGGTAGTGTCTGTTGGTCGGCAGGCGTAGGGCGCAATGCACATCGCGAATTGCGCCGCCTGTATCCATCGATGAGTCATCGTGTAGCACGCGTGGCTGTGCCAAAATACTTTGAGGCGATCGATGGGGAATGGACGGTATGGACTACAACGAACAAAAGGTTGATGACGCGGTTCTCGCCCTGCTTTATCTGACACTTCATGACGGGGCGCGGGCGTGGAAGTCGTTTGATTGGGATGCGCTGAACAGGCTTCACCAGAAAGGCTACATTTCGAATCCGGTTGGCAAGGCCAAGTCCGTTGTCTTTACGGACAGGGGCTCGGCGCGGCGGAGCTACTGTTCAAACAGCTTTTTGCCAAGGACTAGAGTGCGGTCGATCGGTGGGTTACGGCGCTCCGCGCCCAGCCTGCCCTACAGTTACTGATCGAGTAATCCGCCAAACGAGCGCCAACGCGCCCCCTGCGTTATACTACTGTCAACCGTCCGAAATACCCGCAATACCCTTGGGGAATGGCCTGATCATCCCCATGTAGCCTGAGTTCACCCGGCCAGTCTCATGCAAAGCGCGCGCGACATTTTTTCCCACCGGCCCTACTGGGCGAAACGTTTCGGCCGCGCGCCGTTCCTGCCCATGTCGCGCGCCGAGATGGACGAGCTCGGCTGGGATTCGTGCGACATTATTCTGGTGACCGGCG
>Ga0105101_10000077_pt1 | contig 35188 bp, 21 predicted proteins | sample PPLLak21cMay2015_2_FD_87037 | JGI IMG/M metagenome (GOLD analysis project Ga0105101, IMG submission 87037) | Freshwater sediment microbial communities from Prairie Pothole Lake near Jamestown, North Dakota, USA - PPLs Lake P8 Core (1) Depth... | ecosystem: Environmental > Aquatic > Freshwater >... | reverse complement strand
GGCGTTGCATTCAACGTCCCTAAGAATCTACTTCAATGTAACCACCTGCGCAATTTCGTTGACCAGCCGGAAATCTGCATCCGTTGCACGGGGATTCCAGGGAGTCCCTGATCCGTCATCCATAACGGATTTTATGATCCCGGCAGCTTCAGCTTTTTTATCCTGATTCATGAGCCTGGCCCATTCAACTATCTTATTATTTCTGGCAAGACCAACCCACTGGTCAAAATACTGTGTGGATTCTGCCGAACGGCCAAGTTTTTTCAGGGCTATCACAGTCAAATAATTTAAAGAATTACTCCCGGCAGGTTTACCACCATTATAATCAGCGACCTTACTTAGCAATTCAGCCGATCCCTTTTTGTCGCCCATCTTTTCCCTTATCATATAGCTGATAAAATCCTCTGCTCTTTCATCAACTTTAAAAGGCCGGCCAACTCCAAGGTTTTCAGGCCATTTATATGCATTGCCGGCATACACCAATGCTTTTTTATTTTTATTTTCAGAATAGTATTTCAGAGCATTAAGCAAATTTGAACTCTTCCACACTGTTCTTCCTGAACCTGCACCTTCATGAGGCAGAATTTCCGTCCTTTCAAGTATCCTGACACTTTCATCATAACTTCCGTTATAAAACAACGACATGGCATGATCGAATTTAATAATATATGAGTCACCCGCAACTTTCATTGCTTTCTCTGTGATATTCAGAGCATTGCTATACATATTCTTTGAAATATAGAAAGTATGGAGAGTGTGGTATGGTCGCCAGTTATTTCCTTCCAGTGACAGAGCTTTAAGGAAATCGGGTTCAGCATCTGCTCCTGTCCGTTGCCTGAATGTTCCTCTTGTAAGGTAAAAACTATAACTATCCGGCGTTTCACCGCACTGATTAAAATAATTGGCAGCAGTCTCTGTATCCTGCCGGCTCCAGTACAGGAGAGCAGAATAGTATTTGGTTTTCCAGAATGGTGCTTTCCTGTCAGCCCATGAAAGTATTTCAACATATTCTTCCCTGTATGGGAAAACAAATTTATCATCTGCTTTAAGAGCTCTCTGCAAATAAAAGTCACATTTTGAAGCTTCCTTTTTCAGATCAGCCAGATATGCAGCTAAATAATCTGCGACAGGGTTTGCCGGACACAGTTCCATAACGGCATAAGCATCCTCCTCAAGTCCAGCATTGATATACCATAATGCCAGTTCAATATATGTTTCATAATCAAGCTCACCGGTTATTCCTGACTTAAATACTTCCATTGACGCGGGATCAGGCTTTGAATAGTATTTTTCAAAAGCTGCAAAATGATTGAGCGGATCAAGTTCCAGCATTCGCTGCAACATCGTTCCATAATTGTCTTTGTCACCCCTCAGTCGGGCAATGACTACCTGTGTGCGACTTATATTTTTATCCATCCCGTTGAATAATCCTGCATCAGAAGCATACCCCCAGGCTTCGTCAAGTCGGTTTTCCTTTAACGCAATAAGGGCAAGCCGGTTCCTTGAAGCAGATTTGTACTGAGCCGACCGGAGAGTTACACCAAATGCATCACGTGCTTTATTATATTCCTTTTTCTGTGTCAGGATGACACCATAGAGGTAATTTGCATCCGCGTCATAAGTGTTAAACCGGATTACCTCAAGCAGTTTCTTTTCAGCTTCATCATAATTTAAGTTTCTGATATCTATATCAGCAAGAGCCGTAAGCGCAGGCAGGTACCAGCGGTCTTTTTCGAGACATTCCTTAAAATATCCTTCAGCTTCCGTATACAATCTTTGTTTTGCTTTTTCAATACCCAGAGTATAAAGTCCGTACACAGATTCCCAGTCAAAATCTTCCTGCACAGTCAGAGGCCTGTCAAGGAAATTAGCCTCATTATCTGACATATTATAATTCAGTTCCCCATTTGCCAGTTTAACAATTACATCTTCTGACTTCAGATCAACATATTTCTCAATGATCTGCTCCGGTTCCATATCTAGCTGGAACTCATGCAGAACATTACCCGACAGATCAGCGATCTGAAGTTTGTCACTTACGAACGACAATGCCTGAAACTCAATTCTATATCCCTTTTCACTTTTTTCAATATTGAAAATCCCTTCTTTGGAAATCGCTTTGACCCCGCTTAAATTGCTGAGCGGGAACCATAATTCGGAGAAATCTTCCACTGAACCCGGCTCAAAAAACATATGCTTGAACGGGCTCATGGTACTTGCATCTCCCTCCTGGTTGAACAGTAATCCGGTCTGCATTTCAATATACTGAGTATTACCTTTATCCGGATCGGTAAGAAGGTCCTCCCATATGCCACCATCCCGTGCAAGTGACCAGATCCAAATCTTCTTTCCCGGTTTGACCGGGTGTCTTGTCCAGTGGCCGAAGCCATAATTGCTATCATGATAATAACCAGCGAACCAGTCGCCGTATTCACCAAGAACATGATAGCTGTGAGACGAGTTGTAATTATTGTTTTTATAGATCGAAATGTCTCTTCCGTCAGCTGTAACGGGCCAGGTGAATGCATTGCCGCTGTGATCAATATGTGCCTTACCCGGAAAATAGAATTGAAGGTCATCGGTTGCATTGGCTGCGGCGGTCTGCCAGTGATAGAGAGATGTTTTCAAGTCTGTCGGATTATTCCAGTAAGAATTTATTTCAAACCATGCTTTGTCTGCCGGAAGCCGTATCTCGGCTCTCCATTCCGTCCTCGATGTGAGTTCAATGGCTCCGACAAAGCAGGAAACACTTCCGTCAGCATTTTTACGGATATGATAATCCACGGGAGTAGCAACTGTAGGAGCATGTCCGATAGAGCCAAAGTTATGTTCAATTCCTCCCGAAGTCCAGGCACCACGCATAGATATATCTCTGAATTTCACCACATTATTGTGATAAATGAAGTACCGGTTATTCTTCTTATCAAGTGCTCCCCACACTTTACCTCCTATCTCAGGAGCAACCCACACTTTAATCCATTTGTTTTCAAGAACAACCATCTTGTGTTTCTTTTCGACCGGGAGGGCCGAAAAAACATCAAATCTGAAATAGGGGTAGATTTTCCCGGGGCGGGCCACAGGATCCGGATCGCTGAAAGAATAAGTGTCGAATGGAATGAATTCTTCCCTGATGCTGGCTTCCTGGCAGTAAACCGAAACCAATAGCACTGTAAATAAAGTGGTCAATAGTAATTTTTTCATCATATTTTAATTAAATAAGTTTCGTCCTAACTATTTGAATTGCAAATAATACCATAAAGTGTTACCACCGACTTTTCTCACTTCCTGCTCGAGCAGTCCTTTCCTTCCGCTGTAAAGATTGTAAACCGATCCATATTCAATGAAGTTCATTTCTGCTTCAGGTCTTAAGGAGAGTCCGCCCAGATCAGGAACCGTTTTCGTAATATTGGTGTAGCCTACCACTGCTTCTTCGAGGTGTCGGGGGATATTTTTGTAACCTATTATTTTCATTATTCTGATCTCATTTACAGCAGATTTATAATCCTTTTCAAGAAGCATCCAGGCAATCCTGTACTCAAATGCTTTTATATTAGCAGGATTTGAAAGAAAAAGCAGATTGACATTCTCTCTGTCGTCCGGTCTTATAAAAAAGTCTGTCTGTGGGAGTAATTTAATTTTTTCCCCGAGTTCCGGATTTGCATTGACTGATTCAGGATTATCAAGCAGCTTTTCATATTTTTCGGCCAGACGTCGGTAATGAAGGGTTTTATTGAGGTCATTTATATATCTTTCTGCAACCCTGTAATTGCCATTGATAAGCTCGGTCTTAATAAGCATTTTTATATTCTCAGGGCGATATCCGTATGCTACCATTGATTCATAAGCAATATGCCGTGCCTCGTTGATCAGACCTATGGCATAATAAAAATAAATAGCTCTGTTGTAATACTCATTGGTCCGTGGGAGACTTAGCGCTTTTGAACCGAAATCCTGACGTCCGAAAAACATCCGGTCACATAAAACACCTTTTTCAGATAATGCCAGATTGTAATAGTACTGCCCGATAACATTCAAAACCGGTGAATTCTCCTGTTGTCTAATTATTCCGTCCCAATCCTGTTCAGTACCCTTTTTCTCAAGTTGAATGATTCGCACAAGATCCGGATTATAAAGCCTGATAAGCGACAGGATAGTAATAAGGAATATTATCAGGGTGGCAGATCCTGAAACAACGAGGGGATAATTTGTTCTGATCCTCAATAAACCAGTTAATTTAAGTAAAAGTGGAAACAGAATAATGAATACAGAGAGGGTAATAAGAAGACCCGGAAGCTTGTTGATATCTAAAAATGCCAGTGGATACCCGGTGAGGTTTTTAACCGGCTGGAAAAATAAAATCTCTCTGAAAACCAGAAATGATGCAAATGAAACCAGCAACAGAATTGCAGGCGCTATGAACCTGAAAAGTCTCTTTTCGTAAATCAGGTTGTAACAGATATAAATACCAATAAAAATGAGTGAAAATGAGCCGGTCAGATAATAGAATACCGGAAAGATGGAAATAAGAATCAGTCTGACAGATCTGATTTCAGAACTGATCGCCAGCAGAAAGTATAATGCAACCAGGAGAAATCCGAGGTTGTAATACATGAAATGTTCATACCGGGTTTGTAATAATAGCAACAAACAGGATGGCACTAAGGCCAGAATTCTTACAAGTGATACATTTTCAGACAGTTTTCTGCCTGTCCTGGTAATCAGAGAATAAAACAAAAGATTTATCAGAGCTAGTAACAACGATCCATACAGTGCACTGTAATAACCCTGCGTTAAAAAGTTGCCCATAAATTCAAGGAGTCCTCCGGGTTTTGATACGAACTTCTGAAGGTATTCCCCTGACCAGATGAATAATAAAGAATTCTCCTGATAATTGAAAAGAGAATTCCTGAAAAAATACAGGTACACCCAGGAAAGAATAAACAATATTGAAGGTATTGACCAGGCAGTGAACCTGTTCGTTTTTGTGCTGTATTTTATGATGTCTTTGAATGCCATTTGTACACCTAATATTTCACACTCTTATACCTGTCATCCCGGATACTCTTCAGCTCTTTAGTCCCGGTCCAGGCAGCCTGTTCAGGTTTACTGAGAGATGCTTTTTCAAAGTCCCTTGGATTCACCCGTATCTTTCCCGTAGCAAATTCCGGTCTGTTAAAAGTTTTTTTCATCCTGCCGTAAAAACCGGGGTCTTTCTGGGGCAGAACAAAGGGTTTGGAAGTGCTGTCATGTGAGTGTATATAGGCAAACCAGGGTCTGGCTGAAAGTCCGTCTCCTCTCTTACTGCTGAATACCAGCCATTTTCCGTTTGACGACCATGAATGATAACTATCTGATTCATCGCTGTTTAAACTCATTTTCACTGCTTCTCCGCTTTCAAGGTCAAGGTGAAACAGGTCAGCCTCCCTGTGCCATATTGAGAAGGTCCCATAGTTGTGAAGTGTAAATACAACGGACTTTCCGTCCGGCGATACAGCCGGGAACGAGATGCTTTTGTCAACGGCTGCTGCGTCTATGACAACCTCAGGCTTCCCGAAAGTTCTTTTCTCCTGATCAAAAGGAATCCGTACCAGATTATATTTTACTTCCCTGAAATCAAAACCCTCCTTCACCTGAGGTGTTCTGCAATAATAGAGGAATGAACCATCTGGGGTCCAGAATGGGAATGTTTCCATATATTGAATGGAATCGCTTTCCACGCAGGCCATAATCTCATTCTTTTCGATGTCGTATAAAACCAGTGATGAGAACAGATCGAAAACCTCAATATTCTTTTCCGGCCTGACATGAAATGCCTGAACTGTTTTGTTGGAGGAGAATGCAACATATTTTCCGGAAGGGTGCCAGGAGGGATAAACGGCGTTGGCAGGCATATTACTGGTTTTCAGTGATGTTCTGATCACTTTATCGCGATCAACAAAATAGGTACCTGATCTTGAACCCCGGACATGAAGCAAGAATCTGTCAGGATTATTCTTAAGAAATGTATGACAATTTACGCAGTTATTGTCAAGCAGCTGGTTTTCAAGCAACGAAGTCTCATAAAAACTCTCAACCGATCTCTGGACAATTTTCATATCGAGCCAGGCTTCATATCCCGGATAGAGAACCCGGTAAATGAGCCAGGGATCTACCGGCTCGTTTGCCACAAACATTCTGAAATGTCTGAATCTTACAGGTTCAGCACCTTTCCTGAATGCCGTAACCTCAAACCGTATCTCTCCTCCCCGGCAACCGGAGATCAGTTTCCTCCATGCTTTTTCCCGGAAGTGTACAATTCCATCATTGGATCTCAGTGTCGATTGTGAACCTGTTGAAGATGTTACCAGAATTTTAAATGATTTTCCATCTTCATTAATTAAAAAGTTCATCGGGGCAATATTAAAAGGAATGGTAATTCCTGAATAGTCAGGTTCAATTTTAGGTTCTTGTTCAGGGTTTGTCAGACTAAGTTCCCTTTCCCGATTGCATCCGAAAATAATAAATGTCCAAAAAATTATCAACAATACTCCTGTTGAGATTTCACTCAGTTTCATCGACCAGAATTTGTTTTACACACTTTTCTCCTGTGATAGCATAATTCATTAAACCTTAAGCGTTTAGTGATATTTTTCTCTTATCAAAATAAGCTGATTATGAATTCCTGATAAAGGTCCAACCAAATGTATGGATAAAATTTTTATATGAGAAAATTTAATAAAATGACATAATTCCTTTGTTTTTTAATTTTTTTTAACATAATTTACTCCCTGTTAGAATCATCCGTCAATCATTTTTGGAGAATCTTCTTAAGTTGTTTAATTTCAATCTATTAGTTTCATTTTCTCGAAGAAGTCTTTACAAAATCTCAAGAAGATTTTGTATATGCTTTATATAATTTTAATACCTAAACTTAATCATTTACTATGAGAAAAATCACAATTCTGATTGTATTCCTGCTTTGTGCAGGTTTGCAAGGTGCATTTGCGCAGAAGGTCATCTCGGGTAAAGTTACCAGTTCCGAGGATGGTCTTGGCATTATTGGAGCAACTGTTGTGGTGAAAGGAACTACAATAGGTACCACCACCGACATTAACGGTGCATTTACTTTGAGTATACCTGCTAATGCAGCTTCACTGCTGTTCTCCTATGTAGGTATGAAATACATTGAAGTTCCGGTTGGTTCCCAGACTGTTTTCAATGTGACCATGGAACCGGATATCCTGGCGCTTGAAGATGTTGTTGTAACTGCTTTTGGGATCTCGAGGCAAAGTAAATCTATTACTTATGCAGCTCAGAATGTAACAACAGAAAATCTTGCAGAGGCAAGAAGCTTAACCGTCATGAGTGGTTTGACCGGAAAAGTATCCGGAATGTCAATCACAACCACAGGACAGGGAGTCGGAGCCGGTAATAAAGTGGTCCTCAGGGGTAACCGTTCGATAGCCGGCAGCAGCCAGCCACTTTATGTAGTTGACGGTATGACTCTTAACGGTGGAATAGACAATTTAAGCCCCGATGATATTGAGTCAATAACAGTATTGAAGGGAGCTAATGCAGCCGCCCTTTACGGTAACCGTGCCAACAATGGAGTTATTGTTGTTACAACCAAATCGGGAAAGGGAGCCAGGGAAGGTGTTACTTCCAGAATCGGATTTACCTATCAGGCCAGTACTCCCATAATCCTGGAGAAAGTCCAGAATATTTATGGACAGGGTTCAAAAGGCGTCTATGCAAAAGCTGCCACAGTAGCATGGGGGCCAAAAATGGAGGGACAGATGGTTGAGCACTGGTCTAACGATCCGAATTATGAAATGTATGGTCAGAACTACGCTTTCCTGCCTCAACCTGATAATATCAGGGATTTCTTCCAGACCGGCAATAACTTTATAACCAATGTGCAGACTAATATAAATTCCAAGCTGTCCAATATTGTATTTTCCTATACAAATACAAATGGTGAAGGCATTCTTGACGGTAATGATGTAAAAGGCCACAATATGAATTTGAGAATTACCTCAAACCTTACTGAAAAATTATCTCTTGACACAAAATTAAACCTTATAAGAGAGAAGTACGGTAATATTTTCATTTCAGGTGAGACTTTTGAAAATCCTGTGAGATATCTGTATATGCTCCCGAGAAACATCCGTACTGAGGATATCGCTCATTATGAGTTTATTAATCCTGCAGGTCAGCTGAGGCAACATTACTGGAAAGTAAACGATAACGGATCGGGAAATCCCTACTGGTCGCTCTATAATCAAGTACAGCCGCAAACGCGACAGAGAGGAATTGCAATGTTGAGCTTAAAGTACCAGATCTTAAAAGATATGTATATTATGGGCAGATCCGGATGGGATGGAGCTTATACCAATACAGAGTGGAAACGTAGCAACGATTCTTATACCAATGCTTATTACGGGGCTTATCGCAAGCAAAATTCAAGTTCATATGAGTGGAACAATGATGTCCTTGTGAACTACAATAATAAATTCGGAGAATTTGGTTTGGATCTTAATGCAGGAGCTAATCACAGGTTATATGAATCTGAATACCTTATGGGCGATGGATACATCTTCAATATCGAGAATATGTTTGCGTTGTCCAATTTAACATCACAGTTACTTCCTACTGAAAGTTATGGAAAGAAAGTGGTTCAGTCAGTTTATGGATTCGGAGAACTCTCCTGGAGGAATGCCATATTCCTGAACCTGACTGCAAGAAATGACTGGAGTTCCACATTACCGGCTGCCAGCAGATCATATTTCTACCCGTCTGTTGGTCTGACTGCTATAATAACTGACCTGGTCACCCTTCCGGCTGTTTTCACTCATCTGAAACTGAGAGCATCCTATGCAGAAGTGGGAAATGATGCCGCCGCATATAACCTTTTCCGGACTGCATCTGTATCATTAGGAACTATAGGACTCAGCTCATCTATGCCAAATGAGAATCTGAAGCCGGAAAGAACCCATTCAGTAGAGGCCGGGTTTGACCTCAGAATGGTAGAGGACAAAATCAGATTAAATGTTACCTGGTATAAGACTAACACTTATGATCAGCTGTTTGCAACCCCTGTTCCTGTAACTTCCGGAGTAAGCTCTATTTATCAGAATGGTGCTGATATTCAAAACACAGGACTTGAGCTGACCCTTGGGGCAGTAGTTGTTTCTGCAGGAGATTTTACCTGGGACATAATGGCTAACTGGTCAAAGAATAGCAGTAAAATACTTGAAATAGCAGAGGGATTTGATGTTCTGTCATTTGGGACTGACTTTATCAAAGAATATAAGCTTGTAAAGGGTGATGCATTCGGTACCACATATGGAAAAGGATGGTTAAGGGATGAAGCCGGCAATGTAATCATCCAGGCTAACGGTCTTCCGAAAATTACTCCCGGTATGAGTGTGAAATGCGCTAACTACAATCCCAAATGGCTGGGAGGTTTAAGCAATAACTTCACATATAAGAACTTTAGTTTCAGCTCTCTCATTGATGTAAGGTGGGGAGGGACTTATATTTCATTTACCGAAGCCATCACTGCATGTAATGGTATTCTGGATTACACCACAATCAAAAGGGAAGGAGATCTCCTTTTTGGAAGGGATGTATTTAAAGGTGAAAGAGGTGTTACTGAAGAGGGAACTGTTAATAAAGCCACCACAACCGCTGAACTTTTCTGGAATAATGTGGGTGGCAGAAATAATCCTGCTGCTGAAGCTTTTATCAGAGAAGCAACCAACATCCGCATGAGGGAAATGATCCTTGGATATAACCTGCCGAGGAGTCTTTTTTCCAAATCGGTCTTCACCGGTGCCCGGGTATCACTTGTTGGCAGGAACCTGTTTTTCTTCATGAACAAGGCTAAAGAAACCGACCCGGAAATTATGAACAGCAGTGCCAACACTGATGAGGGACGTGAAGCATTTGCCTTACCAACTACACGCACATTCGGTGTATCACTTAGTCTTGATTTTTAAAATAGTAACAAGTTAAAACATTAAAATATGAAAAATCTGTTGAAATTGATATCAATTCTTTTATTTGCTGTTTTTGCAGGCAGCTGTACGAAGAATTTTGATGAAATAAATACTAATCCAAAAGCGCTTACTGTATCCAGCCTGGATCTGGCTTCCTATGGATTAGTGGTCAGAAGAGCGATGTATTATACTTGTTATCTGAGGAACACCGGCGGAATGCAAACATTTCACTCACTCTTTGGTGATGTATATGCAAATTATTTTGCAACCACCGCGCCAAACTTCCTTTCAGACAGGTATGTACTGGTTGGCAGCTGGTTAAATGGTTCATTTAATGCCTTCTGGCAAAATGCTGCCGTTCATATCAAATATGCCATAGATTTTGCAAATGAAAATGAACTCGACGTTGAGGAGGCAATGATGAAGATATGGAGAGTTTTCTCCTACATGAGGTATGCTGATTCTTACGGACCAATACCATACTCTCAATTCGGGAACATGCAAAAGGAAGTTCCGTATGATGCACTGGAGGACATATATGACCAGTTCTTTACAGAACTTACAGATGCTGTTACAGTATTAAAAGCAAATGCCGGCGGCACATCGTCAATCCTAAAGAGTTATGATGGCATGTATGCAGGAAACCTTGACCAGTGGGCAAAGCTCGGCAATTCACTTCGTCTCAGGTTAGCATTGCACTGTAAATATGTTGACGCTACTCTGGCAAAAACCCAGGCTGAAGCTGCTGTTGCATCCGGAGTTATCACTGCAGTTGCTGACAACGGCAAAGTCAAAACTAACACAGACTGGTTTAATGCTTATAACACAATAACTTCATGGATGGAGTTCAGAATGAGCTGTGATATGGAGAGCATTCTTAAAGGTTATCTTGATCCCCGTGTTCAGAGTTTCTTCCAGGTTGCAAAAAATCCTGACAAAACTGATGACCCCACAGGTGTGGTATTTGATTTCGAAGGAATGAGGAATGGCCAGACCAAATCGAACAGACAGGGATTAGCCTTTAATACGTCTGCTTCTGATATGGCAAGCCCATGGGTAGTGCTTGGTGCCGCAGGCCCCGCATGGAGAATTATGGGAGCTGATGAATCATTCTTCCTGAGAGCTGAAGGTGCTCTTGAAAACTGGGCAATGGGAGGTACAGCACAGGAACTTTATGAATCCGGTATCAAAGCTTCTTTTGACGAATTCGGATATGCTAATTATAAAAACCTGGCAGGTGAAGATTATTTAACCAGTGCAAGAGTCCCGGCAAGTCCCGGAACCGATCTTGCAGCTCCTACAGTCGTCCTGGATCCAGTTTCTACAATTCCTGTTGCATTCCTGTCGGCAGGCAGTAAAGAAGAACAGTTGGAGCAGATCGTCACCCAGAAATGGATCGGTCTCTATCCAGAAAACAGTATCGAGGCATGGACTGTCAGGAGGCTGACCCATTATCCCAAACTGTATCCTCGTCTGGAAAGTGAGAATCCTGATGGAATATTGCCTACTTCACTTCCGGTAAGGCTTACTTATATAACCGGCGAGTATACAAATAATAAAGTTCAGGTTGAGAAAGCAGTTAATGATTTACTGGGCGGACCGGATAATGGTAAAACCAAACTCTGGTGGGATAAGAAACCATAATGAAATGAATTCTTCCCTGATGCTGGCTTCCTGGCAGAAACCTGAAGTCACCAGCGCTGTTAATAAAGCGGTAAACAATAATTTTTTCATAATATTTCTGATTAAATGTAACTTTTTGTCAATCTGTATTATTCACCATCTTTGAAAATCCATTTTCAGTGTGGAAAATAAAAAGGGGCTTACATTAAAGCCCCTTCTATTTTTAACAATGTTATTAATTACGGTTTCTTATCCCACCATAGTTTAGTGGATGCTTTATCTCCGTTGGGCGTCGAGCTTTCTCCATTCAGTAACTCAATTGCAGCCTCAACCTGATTTTTGTTCGTGTTGTACTCCGATGTCCAGTAAGTTAACCTTCCCGGAAGTGAAGTTGCCGGAACATCAGGGTTCTCACTTTCAATACGATCAAAGAACTTTGGATAATGTGTTCTTCGTCTCTCGGCATATGCCTCCTGGCTGTTGGGGAAGAGAGAGATCCATTTCTGGGTAATGATCTGTTCCAGTTGCTCCTCCTTGGTACCGGCCGGGTTAAATGCTATTGGTACTGTACATGCAGGTGCCGGAGCGACAGGCGGCAGCACTGTGCTCTTGTCAATTCCGGAAGTGTAAGGAACCCGGGTACTTGTAACATAATCTTCACCCAGTAGATTCTTATGGTCGGTATAGCCGTTTTCATCAAGGGATGCTGTAATCCCGGCATTATAAAGTTCCTCTGCAGTGCCTACTCCCATGTTCCAGCTTTCAAGAACACCTTCGGCTCTCAGGAAGTATGTTTCAGCAGCTCTCATTACATACATATTAGGCCCTTTATCGCCAACGATAGTATATGGCAAGGAGTGATCGGAAGCAAGTGCATCAAGGGCAAAAGCACCTCTGTCATTTTTAGTCTGTCCGTTCCTCACACCTTCATAATCAAAAACCAAACCGGGAGGATCATCTGTTTTATCAGGTTGTTTTGCCGGTTGAAACCACGATGCAATCCGGGGATCAGCATAGCCCTTCATGATACTTTCCATATCGGCACTCATCCTGTATTCAATCCATGGACTGATGGTGTTATAAGGATTTGTGAAAGTCAACGATGAGGTCATCCAGCCATTATCGGCATTGCTCGTAATAACTCCATCTGAAACTGCTTTCTCAGCCTGGGTTTTGGCTATGGAAGGTGTCACATATTTAACTCTCATAGCTAACCTGAGACGGAGTGAATTTCCGAATTTCTGCCACTTGTCAAGATTTCCGCCATAAATAGGATCATAACTTGCCAGTGTTGCAGAAGTTGTGCCTGCATTAGCTTTTAATATGGTAATAGCCGAATCGAGCTCAAGGAAGAATGCGGTATATATATCCTGTTGCTTGTCATAAGGAACCTCCTTCTGCATATTGCCATACTGGGAATAGGGTATCGGCCCGAGGCAGTCAGTATACCTGGCATAGATATATACTTTCCAGATCAGCATCATTGCAAATTCGGGGTCCAGATCATTTGCTCTGGCAAAATCCACGGCATACTTGACCTGAGGAGCTTCATTTGCATAAAAGTCATTGAATGCACCATTCAGCCAGCTTCCTACCATTACATACCTGTCGGAAAGGAAGTTCGGTGTTGTTGTTGCCCAGTAATTTGCATAAATATCAAAATAGAGCGAATGCAGCAACTGAAAAGAACCAGCCTCATTAGAACCGGTGCCCATCCAGTTTGGACGATGGAAAGCCGTCCTTGCTACAAATCCAAAGGAAGCCTGGTTGAGACTGGTCAGTGTGAGGGCTTTGGGATTGGTGTTTGTCTCATCAAAATCTTTCGTGCAACTATTGATAGTTACAGCAATCAGCAGTATTGTAAACAACTTAAACAGATTTTTCATAGTATATTGCTTTATCTTATTAATCTTAGAAGCCAAAATTAAGGGAAATCCCGTAAGTACGCGTGGTAGGCAGAGGGAATGCTGATTCTCCTTCGAATGTATTGCCAGTACCTATCATAATTTCAGGGTCGACATATTCACCCTTGTTCAGGAAGAAGAACAGGTCGCGTCCGACCAGGGAAATTCTGGCAGAGCGGAAAAAAGTTTTTGCGACCAGGTTCCTTGGCAGATCATATCCCAGTGTCAATTCTCTCATACGTATGTTTGTAGCATCCCTGATAAAAGCTTCTCCGGCAGGATTGTTCCTCCCGCCAACGTTATTCCAGAAAGCCTCAGCGGAACATGTTTTTTCATTGATGGCACCCTCAGGAGTTACACCTACCTCATCTTTGAATACGTCCCTTCCAAAGAGCAAAGTACCGTCCCTTCCTATAGCTGTGTACTCCTGTATACCGCTTCCAGCTGAAATAGCCTCAGTAAATGCGATGAACGTTCCGCCAATTCTGAAATCAACAAGAGCACTGAAAATAAAGTTCTTGTATTTCAGAGTGTTACTGAAACCTGCCAACCAGTCGGGGTTGAAATTTGCAGCTCTGACTGACATAGCAGGTGTGATTCTGGGAAGACCGTTAGCCTGCTCGATAATAACCCGACCCTGATCATCTCTTTCCCATCCTTTTGTATATACCTCACCAAACGGAGCACCGGCTTTCAGGTAATATGTCCTGATAAAATCATTCCCGAAAGATAATGTTTCGAATCCTTCAGCAATTTCCAGAACTTTACTTTTGTTCGCTGCCCAGTTCAGATCAATGTCCCATTCAAAGTCACTACCTGAAATAATATTTGTTCCAAGTGTCAGCTCAAGTCCTTTGTTTTGTACGTCAGCACCATTCTGAAACATACTTGCAACACCTGAAGTCGCAGGAACAGGTGTCGAAAATAACTGGTCCCTGGTATTTGTCTGGTACCAAGTGACGCCTAACCTTATCCTGTCCTTAAGCAATCTGAGGTCCAGTCCTGTTTCGATAGATCTGGTAGATTCAGGTTTCAAATTGGCATTTGGCAATATACTGCTAAGAGTAATGTATCCACCTGTCTGGACCGCAGCAGTTCTGACAAGCTGGTATGGATTTGTATCGTTTCCAACTACAGCATAGGAGCCTCTTAGTTTTAAATGAGTAATAATTGCCGGAAGGCTGATCAGATCACTAATCACTGCTGTTAAACCGATTGACGGATAAAAATAAGATCTGTTGGAGGCAGGAAGTGTAGAACTCCAGTCATTTCTGCCTGTAAGGTTAAGAAAGATTGCATCTCTCCATGATAGTTCAGCAAATCCAAAAACAGAATTTACCACTTTTTTGGAATAGTCTTCAGTTGGTCGCGGGTCTTTTGTATTTGAAAGAGAGAAAAGGTTTTCGATATTGAACACAACTCCTGTGCCTCCTACCATCTGGTATTCAGTTAAATAATTGTTAGCTCCGGCGTTAACGTCAATCTTGAATTCACCCAGGGACTTGGTATAGTTAACAAGAACATCATTGTTCCAGCCATATGAGGAAGAATTCCATTTTGAGTAACCTCCGTTAATAGCCTGGGTATAAGTATCGTTGTACATCTTAAGTTCCCACTGACTGAAGGAAGCATCGAGAGCAGACCTCGCCTGAACAGACAGATCTTTTAATAAATAATATTTCAGGCTTAGCATGCCAATTGTTCTCCAGTTGTTTCGTGGCTGTAAGACACGATTTCTTGTCCAGTAAGGATTTCCCGTACCGTTGTCGTTCCATCTCCAGCCGTGCTGTCTTACCTGTCCTGCGGCATTTACGTATTCAAAATGTTTCATGTCCTCGGTACGAAGGTTTCTCGGGAGTACATACAGATATCTCAATGGGTTATTAAAACCTTCACCTGTTGAGAATATATTTTCAAAAGCCTGCTTAACCACTGTGATCTTTGAGTCGACGACAAATTTCTCTGTTACTTTTGAACCAAACCTGAGGTTAATGTTGTGGCTTTTCAGATTGTTGGATTCAACAATACCGGAGGCATTTGTATTTGTATAGGACAAAACGGTATTTGTCCTGCTGGTGTTGATCATAACAGAAAGGTTTGTTGCAAGGTTCTGGCCTGTCTGGAAATAATCCTTAACATTATCAGGTTGAGCCTCATAAGCATAAGTTTTTCCATACAGATAATAATTAGGGTCAGGAGACCAGTGTGCAACCTGCGATCCATCCATTTTTGGTCCCCATGAAGTAACTAAATTCGGTGCATATACTCCACCTCCTCCCTGTCCGTATTCATTCTGCATCTTTTCCAGCAATATGGCAGATGAAGCCTGATAATTAAATCCCAGATTGATGGTTACACCTTCCGGACCACCCTTTCCTGATTTTGTGGTGATTACAATAACCCCGTTATTAGCCCTGGCTCCGTACAAAGCTGCTGCATTGGCTCCTCTCAGAACAGAAATTGAAGCAATATCTTCGGGTGCCAGGTTTGATATCCCACCCATGGGTATCCCATCAATTACATACAGAGGCTGGCTGCTTCCGCTGATCGAACGGTTACCTCTCATGAGTACTTTTGCATCTGCGCCGACCCCCGTACTTGCTGTTGTAACTGAAATCCCGGCAACCCTGCCGCTAAGGCTGGAAACCGGGTTCAGGACTCTTGCTTCGGCCAGTGCTTCAGTCGATACATTTTGAGTTGCGTAGGTAAGCGCTTTACTCTGCCTCGAAATACCAAACGATGTTACAACAACTTCTTCCAGTGCAAGAATATTCTCCTCCATAACAACATCGAAAACAGTCTGACTGCCGATTGGACGCTCAACTGTTTTCATTCCAATAAATGAAATGATAAGGTTAGCTGCGTCATTTTGTACAGTTAACGAAAAGGATCCATCAACACCAGTGGTAGTTCCTGTGGCTGTGCCTTGTACTATAACAGTAACTCCAGCCATACCAAGTCCATCCTTAAAACTGGTAACTTTACCTGTTATGGTTTTTTGTGCAAACGCACTCTGCAAACCTGCAAATAGCAGAAGAGCAAATAAAATTGCGATTTTTCTCATGGTTAATAATTAGCTTAATAAAAGTTATTTAAAAGGTTAGTACAGGAAATTATGAAATAGAACATCGATATTTGATTTAACTCTATAATTTTAACAAATTATATCAAATTTTAATCAAATTTTAATCAAATTTAACTTTTTTTTTAATATAAAAATATTATAGAATATTTTTTTCTGCTCAGTTAACGGACCGAATACCGATTTTCCTGCTAATTATTTGAATCATAAAGTATTTTTAATGTTTTAATAAGATTATTTTTAATATAATCTGTGGGAGACTTCTCAATTGCAGCCTCTATCTGAGAAATAATTGTTTTTCTTTCGTCAGGTAAAAACCATCCCTGATTTTTAATTATGGATACTGAAACTGCATTTCTTAATCTGTCCAGACCATTTGCCGGATATTCTTTTAATTTAACCTGTTCCTCCAATAACCTTATAATCAGTTTTAAATAGTTATATTTCACGGCTTGCATCCCGGATTGCATTCCCATATCAGACTCATCATCCGAATCCATTATTGCCCAGGCCAGTTCCAGCATTTTTTCGTGTACAAACAATCCAAATATTTTTAAATCGATAAACTCTTCATTATAGTACTTCTCTTCATTTACTTCAACAGAATATATCTGCCCCATTTCGCTTTGCAAACTTTCGAAACTCTGTATCCGGTAAGCTCTGATATGCAGAGGGAAAGATGTATCATTCACAAATGATAAATTTTCCTGATTAATGAACCTGCTGAAAAGGGCACCCGATTTTTTGCTGAGTTTCCTGGGAAGTGATAAAGGATAATTGATCCTGAGGCTGCTTAACGTCATATTTGCATTGGAATAATCATGATTTATCCATATTTTATTGTGATCAGGCATTCCGAGTTTACTGTACTCTTCTGAATTTAAAGAAAGATCATTCGTTGATTCTCTTTTGCATGATCCGTTTACCAAAATGATCAGGAATAAAATAACCAGAGTGTTTTTCAGTCCGGACATAGTTTTATGATAAGCTGATTAATATTTTTATAACAATGGTATAGAGTCGGAAGTCGGAAGTCCGAAGTCGGAAGTCGGAAGTCCGAAGTCGGAAGTCGGAAGCCGGAAGTCGGAAGCCATCCCTCTTTCTTTCCAACTCCGGAGTTTTATTTATTACCGGCAAATCCATACAATCTTACGGAATCATTATTAAGAGCAAAAATCATAATATTTTTCCCCGAAGCCAGTCTGACATCTGTTAAATCCCTCACTTCGCCCCTGATATGTAATCCGCTTTGAGTGTCGGTTAGAACTTCAAAATCCCCTTTCCCGTTTCCGGTAAGTAACAGTCCCTTATTGGCATCATATTCTCCGAATTTGATCCTGGTGCCGAAGAAATTTCCTGCCAGGATCATATCAGGTTTCCCATCTTTGTTATAGTCTCCTGACCGGACTGCATAGACAGGTGAATATTGCGCTTCACGGGGAAGAGGGAAGAGCTGAAACTGATTATTTCCCTTGTTTTCCATATAACAACTTGCCAAAATACTTGCTTTCAGGACCAGAGCATCCTTAAGCTGCTCAGCGGAGAAAATATCGGTAATTTTCTGGTCAGCATAGGATTCATAGGTAGTGTATTGTTTTTTAATGAATGGTAACTGGGTCTGAAGATCATCCTTACCATAGAGTGGATAACTCTGGCCTTTAATAAAATAACACATTATCGCATCGATTGATCCGTTATTATCAAAATCTTTGGCATATATTGTGGCCGGTTCCGCAACAGATACCTTTATCCGCGAGTTCAGACCCAGATTGCCGATGACATAGTCAAAATCCCCATCACTGTCAAAATCCTCTTCCATTATTGTGTTCCACCATCCTTCAGAATCTTTAAGACCACCCTGATCACTGATCTCATCAAATTGCTTACCGGTATTCTGAAAAGCCCTTATTCCCATCCATTCTCCCACAATTATAAGATCCATTTTCCTATCTCCATTGAAGTCTGTCCATACGGCATCGGTTACCATACCCGGATTCACAAGGGATTTGCAATACAACTCCGTTACATCTCTGAAGTACCCCTTACCATTATTTTGCAGGATGTAGCTTTTGGGGGCAATCGGGTAGGATCCAGGTACCAGTCTACCTCCCACAAAAAGATCCGGATCACCATCATTATCAAAATCCCCGGCTTTTACGCATGAACCGCTGGTTAACATTTCAGGAATATGATCTGAGGTTTTTGAGAAGTCGCCATTCCCGTTATTGAAGTAAAGACGATCCTGGAGTTCAGGGGAGTTCTCCGAAAATTCATTCCCCCCGCTTACTACATATAAATCAGAATCCTTGTCTCCGTCAGCATCAAAAAACAGGGCTCCGATATCCTCGCAACCTTTGTCTTTTTCAAAACATGATTGTATCTGTAACTCAAACGATCCGTTCTGTTTTTGTATGAAAAGCCTGCCCGGACTCTCTTTTGCTCCGCTGAAGTACAGATCCGCGAGCCCGTCATTATTCACATCGCCATTTGCTATATGCGGACCCAGTGTTGAAAGAAAATGAGGCAACAGGATCTGATTCCTGAAATCAACATAATTATTTTCAACATGCTTAAATTCAAGCAGTTTATTAGTACCTGCAGAAACAAAAACCGGCTGATGCACCGGATCACTCTTTGGTTTTGCTACCTTTGCATCGGAATTATGAAGGGTGATCGTCTGATCAACCCCGACAGATGTCAATACCTGTTCACGGAGATCCGGCCAGGTGATCTTCAGCGTGTCGACAATGTCAGCCTGGCCAAGGCCAAAAATAAGCGGGTGATTCATTGATGACATGTATCCCCGCGAGGGTATAAATTCCTGTGTAAAGGTCTGTCCCTTGCATGTGGCGTCAATTCTCGCACCAATTCCTCCTTTGTTCAGACCCGTACCATCGAGCCTGATTTTCAGGAAGTGATTCATATTTATTTTGTTCGAGTTATTCCTGTATATCAAAGGATGAGCATTGATAGTGTTTACTACAAGATCCATATCCCCGTCATTATCAAGATCTGCATACGCCGCCCCGTTTGATAACGATGGCATTTCATCCCCCCAGGAATCTGTTACATCGGTAAAGGTAAGGTCACCATTATTTTTAAATATATAATTTTTCAGTACGGTAGGTGGTATCTTTTCAATGATACCCATCTTCGGCATCATGGCTTCACCTTTTTGTTGCTTCGTCATCTGATCCACCGAAAGCATAACAGCATCCATGTGTGTGCTGTTTCTGCCATAACCATTGGTTACATAAAGATCCTTGTTACCGTCATTATCAAAATCGCACAAAAGAGGTGCCCAGCTCCAGTTGGTTGCGAATATTCCTGCATATTGCCCGATCTCGGTAAAAAAGGCTCCATGATTATTCAACTGTAACATGTTACGCACCGATTGATTATAAAATCCTGTGTTTTTAAGAATACTGAATTTATCATAATTGTCTGGTCCTGCCACGAGCTTGTTCTCATAATTATCCTCAGGGTCCATATCCAGTGTAATGAGATCAATATATCCGTCATTATTGATATCTGCGGCATCATTGCCCATTGAGGAGAAGGTAACATGATCAAAATATTTTTCGAGCTGCTCTGAAAAGGTGCCGTTCTTCAGGTTAATGTAGAAATAATCCTGTTCCGAGTAATCGTTGCATATATAAATATCAGGCCATTTATCATTATTGAAATCAGCTATTGCCAAACCCAGTCCGAAATTTATAATATTTGTGATCATTCCTGTTTCCCTGTTTGCATCGACAAATTTACCTCCCGTATTCTTATACAGCCGGTGTTCAAATATCGGATTATGTTCCTGTTTATTCCTGGCATCCGTAAATGCATATTTATCGAGCGAATGATTCATTACGAAAAGGTCAAGGTCGCCGTCTTTATCATAATCAAAAAAAGCGCTGTGTGTTGAATACGAGCGATCGTCGATCCCGTACACGGCAGCGCTTTCAGTGAAAGAAAGGTCTCCATTGTTTATGAAAAGCAAGTTCCGCCTGTTTTCTTCCCTGCCATCAGTCGAACTGCAGACATATATGTCAATAAATCCGTCACCATTTATATCGGCCATTGAAACTCCGGTATTCCAGGTTGCGAAACCGCCAATACCTGCTTTATCAGTTATATCCTTAAATCTGAAATTACCCTTGTTAAGGTACAGTTTACCCGGAGCGAAATTCCCGCTGAAATAAATATCCGGTAAACCGTCATTATTTATATCTCCCACACCTACTCCGGCACCATTATACAGATAACCATAATCCAGAACATTGAATGTTTCACTTTCCGTGATCCAGTTTCTGAAATCTATTCCAGTCCTACGGGGTTTAAGCGACGTAAATTGTTTATCTTTAGCGCCGCTGCAGGAGATGAGATTAAAAAATACAAGCACAGTAAAAACAATAAATGATATTTGTTTCATCGGCTCTGTTATGTTTTATAACGCATCTATTCTACTTAAACCCCCTTTCCCGTTTCCCAGGGGGGAAAGGCTTTGCGCTCCTTCCCCTGTGGGGGAAGGCTGGGATGGGGGTCTAAACACCCTGTACAATAATCTATGTATGTAGTTAATATATATGAACAATGTGACATATTTCATACATGCACCGTTTCATCAGATATAAATGATTTAAGAAATATAATTCCTGTTCTTACGCCCCAGGCAAATATATTTATTTGTTTTATCAATATTCAGACTGATCAATTAAATTATTAAGATGCTTCAGTAATAGCTTTACATGGTGGAGAAGACTATGGTGCTACAAACTATGGTGGAATAAAATACTTTAAGGTGATAAAGTGATTGTTTATTACCGGGAAAGCACTCGAAAGTGTGCTTTCTTTTTTTGGTTAATCATTTACAAACGACTATAAAAGGTTATGAACCGGGTATAAATATTTAACAACCGATACGGTTTTGCAGTCATGTTTAAGTTTGCTGTGAGATTAAAATTAGTGTCAAACAAAAAACAGTAAACCATGAACTCAGTAAGAAACAGAGCTTTCCTGATCGGAAATCTTGGTCAGGATCCGGAAGTCAAAACCCTTGAAAGCGGGAAGAAAGTTGCCCATTTCACTCTGGCCACAAATGACGGGTATAAAAATGCCGACGGTCAGAGAGTTGAAGAAGCCACATGGCACAACATAGTGGCGTGGAATGGTCTGGCAGAAACTGCATCGAAGTTCCTGAAGAAGGGAACTGAGGTTGTTGTGGAAGGCAGAATTAATTACAGAAGCTATGAAGACAAGAAAGGTGTTACGAAGTACATTACAGAAATTGTATTGAGTGAACTTGTTTTGCTTCAGGGTCAGAAAGGGAAAGCAAAGGAAAAGGAAGCTGCAAAAGAAGAGTAGCCGCCACAAGATCGCTGCATTTCCTTCGTTGAAAAGGCTGCCATGAGGCAGCCTTTTTTACATTTGTGAAATATCACGACCGGCTTTCAGGGCCTTGAGGTTTATTTCCACTACATCATCTCCTTTGTGGCTGAAAAGGCTTCTGACAGCATCTTCAAGGCTTTTAAAGGGTATTTCGATAAAGGGTGATGCGGTTCCCAGAATTACAATATTTCCCGATCTCACTGAACCTGCTTCTTTTGCAATTGAGTCAGCATCAACAATTACATTATTCTTAACCTTTTTTATCTCCTTCAGGATCTCTTCAATGGCAGGGTATTCAGGAATGTTGATATACGGATTCGAGCTTGTAACAAGCCAGCCCTGGTCCGAGAGCCAGGGAAGATATCTCAGAGACTCCATAGGTTCGACAGAAATTATGAGGTCAGCCTTGCCGAGAGGGATCAGATCAGACAATACAGGCTTGTCGGAAATCCTGATATGAGAGTAAACATCACCGCCTCTCTGGCTCATCCCGTGCACTTCCGACTGCTTCATGAACAGATTATTTTCAAGAGCTGCCAGCCCTATAGCTGCTGCAATGGAAAGGATCCCCTGCCCTCCCACTCCCGATATTATTATATCATTCTTCATAAAATTTCACATTACCTGTTATCCGGCTGTTTCAGCCTTTTTTCTCTTCGAGGCTGTCTGAATACACTCCCTGGATGAAATGATGACTGATACTCCTTTGTATTCAAATTCCTCTTTCATTATACGTACGTTTTCTTCATGATTCTTACGTAACGGAATAATCGATCTTATATGTCCGGGGTCAACTCCGATTCCGAAGCATATCTTCTCAAGTTTTCCGGTAGCCGGAGATCTCTGACCACCTGTCATTCCTGTTGTGAGATTATCGGAAATAATTATTGTAACGTGTGAATTTTTGGTCACTGCATCAAGTAATCCTGTCATACCAGAATGTGTGAATGTGGAATCGCCTATTACTGCCACGGAGGGAATCAGTCCTGCATCTGCAGCCCCGATTGCCATCGTTACTGAAGCTCCCATATCGACGCATGAATTAATTACGCTATAAGGTGGTAAGGCGCCAAGTGTATAACATCCAATATCGGAAAAGACCCTCCCCTGCCCGAATGGATTGACGGCCTCTATCAGGGCATTAAAGGTATCTGCATGTCCGCATCCTTTACAAAATGAAGGAGGTCTCATCTTAACCAGGCTGGGTACAGTCATGCCGTAACTGACCGGTAAACTCAGGGATTTAGCGACAATCGAGGGATTCAGTTCGCCTTCTCTTGGCACAGTTCCGTCAAGACGACCCATTATTTTTATACCATCGTCAAGTAAACCACGTAATCCCTCTTCGATCAGAGGATATCCTTCCTCCAGAATCAGTATCTCTTTACACCGGCTTGTGATCTCCTTCAGGAGGTCTACCGGGAAGGGATAAACACAGATTTTAAGTACAGGAAGATCTACCGGAACTTCGTTCAGGTTTTCCATCAGATAATTATATGCAATACCACATGTTATTACCCCAAGCTCTCTTTTCGTACCATCTGAAAATGAGTTATACTTCGAAATTCTGGCATCATATTTCATTGATTCATAAGATGATAGTAATGCCCTGTATTTTTTTCTGGCAAGAGCCGGCAACAGGACAAACTGAAGCGGGTCTACTGGCAGTTTCATCTTCTTTTCAGGTATACGATTTTTTACAAGAACGATACCGGCCCTTGAATGAGCCAGCCTTGTAGTTATCCTGAGAAGCACCGGCAACTTATATTTTTCCGACATTTCAAAAGCATCAAAGACCATGTCATATGCTTCCTGTTGATTTGACGGTTCGAAGCAGGGTACAAATGCGAATTTGCCATAAAACCTTGAATCCTGTTCATTCTGGGAGGAATGCATCGAGGGATCATCGGCTGAAACCACTATCAGACCTCCGTTAACACCGGTTATAGCCGAGTTGATAAAACTATCTGATGCAACATTGAGTCCTACATGCTTCATTGCCACCATTGCTCTTTTTCCGGTGTATGACATTCCAAGTGCAGCCTCCATGGCTGTTTTTTCATTCGCTGACCATTCCCTGTGAATATTTTCCTCCGATGCTGTTTTTGATACCTGAATATATTCCATAATTTCAGTTGAAGGAGTTCCGGGATAAGCATACATGCCGCTCAGACCCGCATCAAGGGCACCCTGGGCAATAGCCTCGTCACCCAGTAAGAGTAATTTCTTCATTTCTGACATAAATTTCAATTTTTGAATTTATTAAAATTAAGTTAAAACTTTCCCGTTACACTCAATAATGTTTATTTTGCAGGTTCAAGATGGTGAAGTTGGATAAATCACAGGAGAAGGTTGATATTGAATAGATATACATATACAGTAATTTTTTTACTTACTTTTTCAACACTGAGTAGCCAGACGACTCGCCCTGAAAGATTTGTACAGTTAAGTGGTATAATTTCAGATGTATCCCGAAGGCCGGTGGCGGGCGTTGCGGTCGTATCCAAAAAGCTTCAGCGCGGAACCGTAAGCGAAAGGTCGGGGATATATTCCATCACAAGCACTCCCGGCGATACTGTGTTCTACAGAGCGCTTGGATTTAAAAGATACCATACAGTAATTCCTGAAGATTATGAAGAGAGACGCTGTATGGTTGATATTGTTCTCGAAGCCGATACTATACCTATAGAGGAGATCACCATTCTTCCCTGGCGGAACTATAATGAGTTCATAAGGGATGTGACGAAAGAGAAACCGGTAGACCCGATTATTCAGAATATGAATGAAAACCTTGCTTCGATCTATGTGGCAATAACCAACCAGACTAATATCACCATATCTCCCGAAGCGGGGTACAGAACTGCAATGGAACAAAACTTCAGTTCAATGGCAACACGGAATCAGTATCCTGTAAACAATCTCCTCAATCCGTTCGCCTGGTCAAGATTCATAACTGAAGTAAGAAAAGGATTGCTGAAGAATCATTCATTTAAGAGACCTACAGAAGCTAAAGTAATAAAGAAGAAGAAAAAGAAGGCGGAGAAGAACTAGGTTATGTGTAATTTTGCACATTATGAAGAATCTGAGAAGCAAACTTGTAGGTATTCTTGGAACTGTGATTGTCCATCTTATTGCAGCAATTATCTTCATGTCGTTTCAGATTCATAAACTGAAAATAGATCGTTCAGATGAGTTCGTTGTGGAGTTTGTTCCTGTCGAATCTGATGAAGAAGAAAATCTTATTGAACTGCCTGCGTCAAGCATTGAAAGTATTCTGCAGGGCGACGAGGAATTGCTGAATATTGCGAGGAATCTAGCCAGCAGGCCCGATGTAAAAATTGATCCGGCCGATTACATTGATAAAGTAAAGGAAGAACTTATAAAGAGCGGACAACTTACCCGGGACAATTACATAGATGAGCAAAAAAGATTACTGGAACAATCGGGTGACGAAAAGCTTGCATATGAAAGAGATGCGGAAAACCAGCAGAAGGATGAGATTGAACAGGATTCCCGGGAGATGGCTTCTAATTACCAGGGACCGACCAGAATTTATTACGACCTGACCGGCCGTCACCATATGTACCTTCCAATCCCGATTTATAAATGCCAGGGCTCCGGAAAAGTTGTTCTGTCAATACTTGTAAATCAGAAAGGTATCGTAGAGGAAGCTAAAATCATTGAAACCGTCAGCACTGCATCTGATCCCTGCCTTGTTGAGACAGCGCTGAAAACAGCACTGATCTCCCGTTTCAATCCGGATATCAAGTCCCCGAAGATACAACCGGGTACCCTTACCTATCATTTTGTAGCCCAATAACTTATGATTGGAACAAGGTACAGGGTACAGGGTACAGGGTACAGGGTACATGGTTCAGGGTTCAGGTGCAAGGAACAAATAACCAATAACCAATAACTAATAACTCCTATTTCCCCCCGCTTTTATCCTGGTACGGCGGAATTGTCGGAACTTTTACGGCTTCTGTTTTCAGCTTTTCAAGTGCAACGCTTATCGCCTTATCAAGCTGGTCATCCTGTCCGAGAAATTCCTTGTGAGGATCATTCTCAACAACAATATCCGGATCGACACCGTATCCTTCAATTATAAAGCTGCTTCCATCAGCAGCAAAAGGCGCCCATGAGGGTGTGTTAATGCTTCCGCCATCGATCGTGGGCACAGGTCCGGAAATGCCAACAACACCTCCCCAGGTCCTGGTCCCGATCACAGTACCTATTTTGTTATATTTGAACCTGTATGCAAACAGGTCTCCGTCTGATGCCGAATATTTATCGCAAATAGCAACTTTAGGTCCGAGGTGTGTACCCCGCGGATTGACATCACCCACTTTGGATCCGGTATTCATTGTTGCATAAGTTATCTTCCGCATCAACCTTTCAATGATCATTGGGGATACATTACCGCCTCCGTTGCTTCGGTCATCTATAATCAGAGCTTCCTTACTAAGCTGTGGATAGAAGTGCTCCACAAACTGGTTCAATCCCCTCGCCTGCATATCAGGAATATGGATATATCCTACCCGTCCGTTGGTTGCTTCGCTCACTTTCCGGGTATTATTCTGAACCCAGTTGTAGTAGTATAGTTCCGATTCAGATGCTATCGGTTTGACAATAACTTTACGGCTTCCGGCAAGATCAGGTTTCGGACTTATTGTCAGCTCAACAAGCTTACCTGCCTTTCCGACCAAAAGTTCATAAATATCATTTACTTTGTTGACTGCCACCCCGTTCACTTCAAGAATAAAATCACCGTTTTTGGCATTGATTCCTGCAACTGTCAGCGGAGATACAAGCGACGGGCTCCAGTTTGCCCCTTCAAGTATTCTGTCAATCCTGGCATAACCAGAAGGATCCTTGCTCAGTTTGGCTCCAAGAAGCCCTGTCTCAATCCTCTCAGGCATCGTTCGTTCTCCATTCATGACGTATGCATGACCCACGCTGAGCTCGGCGACCATCTCGCCGATCAGGTAAGTAAGATCCGACCTGTGATTTACATACGGAAGCATGACTGCATATTTATCATGCATTTTCTTCCAGTCCACACCATGCATTCCGGGATCATAAAAGAAGTCTCTCATTTGTCTCCACGATTCATTGAAGATATTCTCCCACTCTTCTTCCAGATTTACCATCACCTGCATGTTATCGGTGCTTATTGTTTCCTTCAGCTCGACTTTACCGGTCGGAATTGGCACGATTCCATATTTCCCGCCCTGGCGGACCAGCATTTTCTTTCCGCTTGGCACAACCTCAAGGGAGATCCTCTGCCCTACCTCAACCTCCTTCTTTTCCTTCAGATCGTAATATTTTGCCACAGGACCGTCATCACCCAGACGTGAATTCATACTGTAAAATAATTTATCCCCGACTGACTGCAGATTACTGTAGCTGGCAGCCTTGACCGGAAGCGAAACAATCCTGTCCATGATCCCGTCGGGGTCAATCTTAATGTCTTTAGTTTCGTTTTCAGGTTTCTCACTTTCAGGGGCTTTCTTATTTTTTTCCTTAGCCGGCGGTGTTTTTACTTCAGGTTCAGGTTCTTTTACCTGATCATCAACCGGAGCAAAGGGGGAAGGAGTATCTTTTGAAAGTGTTACAAGATAGATCCTGTTCATATCAACATAAGCGTGATTAAATTCGGTCTCGCTGTAGATTGGATTGAAATCCCTTTCGGAAACGAAAAAAAGGTATTTGCCATCACGGCTGAAAACAGGATTCCCGGAGTAATACCAGCTGTCGGTAATTTCCGTTGACTTAGCAGTTTCAAGATTGTAAATCCTGATAACCGTGAAATCGATATCCGGTCTTGCAAACGTGATCCATTTACTGTCGGGTGACCAGCTTGCATCATAACCAGGACCTTTTTGTGATTTATCGACTATTGTGATCTTACCTGTTTTGACATCAACATATCTCAGATCATTCTTTTTTGTTATGTAAAGGATCTTTTTGCTATCAGGCGACCAGTCAAAATCGAAAATAAACGTATTCTGATCTTTGGTCAGGCGTGAAGCAGGTTCGGATCTGTCGGCTTCCTGAATCCAAATCTCAAATTCGCCTGTCGCATCTGAGATCCAGGCTATATTTTTTCCATCCGGTGACCATTCTGCATTTCTTTCATGCACTCCGGAGGTGGCTGAAATATTTCTTGTAACACCTTCTTTTACAGGCACATTGAATATATCCCCGCGTGCGCTGATTACCACCCTTTCACCATCGGGTGAGGAGTTTACTGCGGTAATTCTCTGTGAAGCATCCTTTAATACCACTCTGTCAGCCTCATAATCGTCAGCTATATAGATCGTTACCTTTTCAGGTTTACGTGTTTTGGCATTCATCTTATAAATATAGCCCCCGTTCTCGAAGACGATATGATCTTTACTGCATGAAGGGAACTTTATATCATAAGTATCGAAGTTTGTTACTTTCTCGCTCTGCCGGGTTACCGTATTGTAAACGAAAAGGTTCATGATTCTGTCCCGGTCAGAGAGGAAAAAGATCTCATCACCGATCCACATAGGTTCTATGTCCTGCGCCTTGGTGTCAGTGATCTTCTCAACATTACCCGAGTCAAAATCATAGATCCTGATATCGTCAGCCATCCCTCCCTGATAGTACTTCCAGGTTCTGAATTCACGGAATACCCAGTTAAAGGCAAGTTTCTTCCCGTCGGGAGAATATGAACAGAATCCGCTTTTTGTAAGAGGCAATTCCTTCGACATTCCCCCCTCCGGCGATACCATAAATAGTTGTCCCAGGAAATCGCTGGTTGAATATCGTCTCGACCTGTAGACTATATTATTTCCATCCGGGGTCCATGCCATCACAATGTTATTCGGTCCCATTCTGTCTCCGATATCATCCCTTGTCAGGGTAGCCGTATGCGTGAGTCTCTTTGGATTTCCGCCTGCACCCGGTATTAGAAAAACCTCACTGTTCCCGTCGTACTGCCCTGTGAATGCAATTGACCTGCCATCGGGAGAGAACTTTGGGAAAATCTCATAACCGGCATCCGTTGTCAGTTTTCTGGCAAGGCCGCCATTAATATCGACCGAATACAGATCGCCGGCATAGCTGAAAACGATTTTATCGCTGCTTATTGCCGGAAACCTGAGTAATCTTGCTTCATTCTGGCCGGATACCGTTAAGTATATTGAAAACAGTATGACTGAGATTTTATGTTTTAGATTCATGACTGGAAGAAATTAAATTGAGTTTGTCTGCCAATTTAGGAAAAAAATGAAACAATTGGCTGTAAGCAATTGTTTAAAAGCGATTAACCGGTGGGAATCGGGCGAAAATGATCTCAGAAAGTCGTTGAATTTTAAAACAACAGGTCTTTCTTCTCCCTGGGAAACTCCCTTATTACTTCAGGTGAGTTTTTGTCAGCATACCTGTTGCTTATAAGAGGACCTATTGTATGAGCCTTTAGAATATCAGGAGGGCAGGGTTTAAGCAATCCTGCAGCTTCTGAAGGTGTAATGGAAAGGTCAATCCACCTTTTTTCCTCCTCTACAGAGAGAATTGCAGGCATCCTTTTTTTTGAGTTATGTATTTCAGCCAGAAGATCATTAGCATCGGTTGTTATGATTGTGAAGGTGCTGATAATCTCGCCGTTTTGCTTATTCAGCCAATCCGAGTAAAGTCCGGCAAGCGTAAATATCTCAATATCTTTACTATAGATATACCAGGGTATTTTTTCTTTACCAATATGCTGCCACTCGTAAAAACCTTTGACTGGTATGAGGCATCGTTTCGATTTAAAGGAAGGAGAAAAAGAGGGTTTTGTTTCGATACTTTCAGATCTTGCATTAAATGTTTTCATTCTTATGGCATCGGCATCTTCCGGACTTTTCACCCACGGTGGTATCAACCCCCACTTAAGTAACCGTGCAATGCCCGGTTTATCTGAACATATTACCGGTATTTCGGGGAGGCTGAATGCATGATAATAATAGCTGGGCTCGTACCGGTATTTATCGGGGAAGTCAACGCCATATCTGTTCTCAATCTCTTCTTTAACAAGATTAACGTTAACCGAAAAGCACATGTCCGAAAGGATTATTGATCAGTTAAGCCGACTGTAAGGGGTACAGGAAGAGAATAGTCCATCAGGTCCCGTTCGGGCTGCTTGTTCAACTCTGATACCACCCTGTACATCAGGTTATTGACGTAAGAATGGATTTCGGGGCCATTCCAGGCGCTTGAATTGAATAAGACCACCCAGCCGGTTCCGTCAGCCTGCCGCTTCATCATACCGGCGCTTCCGGGGAATGATCCTGTTCTCCACCAGGTACCATTATAAATCGTTGTTTTCCAGCCTAATGGAGCCAGATCATTCTGTTGATCTGTCATCAGTTCAATGCTCTCATGAGTAAGAATATCCGGTCTGGTGTCGAAACCATCCACTGCCAGAAGCAGCCTTATCAGGTCGGGGGCAGTTGCGAGCCATGCACCTGCTCCGCCGAGAGCTTCAATGTCATTGCCTCCGTAACTTGGTGATACCAGTTCCCCGGTACCATATATTGAAGGTTTCGGTATAATATCAGGTGGTGTATGATAGGTTACCTCATATGGAGCCTTCTCCGAAGCGAGGTTTCGGGCAAGAGTCATATCGAATATCCCGGCAGGTTCAAGGACATATTTTCTGCAATAATCTTCATAAAGCATTCCCGATACTTCTTCAATTACCAGACCAAGAATACTGTAGCCAAGATTTGAATATGATCTGCCAGTTCCGGGTGTAAAATGGAGCCTTTTATCGAGGGCAAATCTGACTATTTCTTTCGTTTCGACAGGCGGTCTCAATCCCATCTTATCGGCAATTGTAAGGGGCATGAACATCTGATCGCCCCATCTCTGCGACCATCCGCCTTCATGACTGAGCAAATGTGCAACGGTAATCCTGAAGGCTCTTTTATCTTTGGGATTGCTGAAATAAGGATCATTGAGGATTGCATCAGGTCCGAAAATCGTGCTGTTTAACGACAGTTTTCCTTCCTCACAGAGTTTCATTATTGCAATGGCAGTAACCAGCTTTGAAATACTGGCTATGCGGAACTTATTGTAGGGTTGAACCTCTTCTTTTGTAATTGTGTCTGAATAACCGAATCCCCTGGCATATACCAGTTTACCATTCTTTGATACGGCAACAGAGGCGCCGGCAATTGACCATTTCTTCATGAACAACCTCAGGTTCTTTTCAATCGCGGCGAATTCGCTTCCGGATGAATTATCATTGGTCAGCCTTACATTTCCCGGCACAAAATCGTCAGTAAGAATACTGACCTTTTCAACAGCACCCGGATTATAACCAACCACTGTGGCAAAAAGTACTACCAATAATATTTTCCTGATCCTTAACAAATAGTAATCTGTTTTCAAACGCAAAAATATAAGTATTCCGGTCAGAATAATAGAAATCTTTAAAAATTATTAATTATTGTTTCATTTTATTCTCAAAATATTTGTTTTACATTGGCTTCGGATGATTGAAATAAAAAATCAAAGAATTAACTTTGCAAAATGTCAGGTAAAAGATCAGTAACGCGTCTGGTAATTTCGGCAGTGATTTTATGTCTTGCCGGCCGTTTAACTGCCCAGCCAGACGTTCTTGACACCTCAAGCTATCTTCCCCTCTTTTACGACGGGGCACTGGAATATAACCTGACAATGGCTGCGTCGTTGGGATATAGCTCTGAAATTGAAAGACTTATTAAAGCGGGTGCGGAGGTCGATGTCGAAACCCCCGAGGGTGCCACACCCCTTTACTTTGCGATAATTAACAAAAAACCTGAAGCAGTAAATATGCTCATCCAGTATGGGGCCGATGTAAATAAGGTTGCGATGCTCAGGGAGACTCCGCTGCTTATATCCGTAAGTGTAAGAGATCTTGATATTGCCGAAGCTTTAATCAGGGCAGGTGCGGATATCAACTACCAGGACCGGAATGGTGCAACCCTGCTTCACCGTGCTTCTATCTATGGTCTATTCTATTTTGTTGACCTGTTTTTATATTATGAAGCAGAAACGGATATTAAAGATGATGACGGAACAACCCCGCTCATGGCCGCTATATGGGCCGGCTACCCTGATATTGCCGACCTGCTGATCCAGCATGGAGCCAATATGGAAGCCAGGGATAATGAGGGATTCACACCGTTTCTCATTGCAGCTCAAAATGGTGATACCCTGATGCTTAACTTGCTTCGAAAAAAAGGTGTCGACATTTATGAGAAAAACATTTACAACTGGGATGCTTTATGCCTCTCAATTAAATCTGATCAGATTCAGGCAACGGAATTGCTGATCAAAGCCGGAGATAAATGGGCAAACCCTGACCGGGAAACACCGGATCCTTATGATATCGCATCCAAATACAGGAAAAAAGAAATCATAAACATGCTTGAGAAAAACAATTTCCCGGGAAAATACGATCCGGGATTTGATCAGATGGCATTGCTCCTCTCAACGAAAGCCACAATGCATGATATCTACACAGGACTAAGTCTCTCATTTAAGGAGCCTTTGAGGAACATCGGATTAATTGCAGGTTTTGATACCAAACTGTGGTATACCAGGATACTTACGGAAGAGGGAGAAAATTTATTTTACCAGTACATGGATAAAAGCTCAGTAGCATATGCGGGAGCATTTAAAGATTTCACTCTTACAGACAACATGTTCAGAGGCAATTTTTATTTCACTACCCAGTTAGCAGCCGGTTATTCTTTTGGCAATAAGTTCAAAGGGACTGAAATTGTACCGGAAAATAATCTAAGGATATTGCCTTCAGTCGGCCTTAAATGGATGAATGACCATATGATCATTTATACCGGGGTAGAATATATGAATACTGATTTTTATAAGGTCGGTCCTGTCTGGGCACGAATCGGCTGTGCGGTCAATTTCTTTTTTGATACTGAAAGGGCTCCGTTAAAAATGATAAAATGGTATTGAAAAACTTCATAAGATCATTTCTGGCAGCATCAGGATTTCTGCTATTTGTAATTTTCTTTTCATGCGATGAGGTGGATATTGCCCTTATAAACTGTAGTGAGTGCACAATTGAAGAGCCAACCAAAGCACAGCTCGAAATGAAACTGGAGAGGTTGACCAGATACACAACCACAAATCCCAATATCCACATTACGATTTATGAGGGAAATCTTGAAGACGGGCTGGTGTTCAAATCGATTCAGACAACAAATTATTCAACAAGTATCTCTGTACCTTTAAATAAAAAATATACAATTACAGCGGAATACTATATTGATGGTAACGACTATATTACAGTAGATTCTGCAACCCCTCATTTAAAATATGACAAGTCTAATTGTGACGAACCATGTTACTATGTCACTGACAGATCGGTGAATCTGGGGCTGAAATATGTAAAATGAGAGTTCTCCCTTTCCGGAGGATTATCAAGCCTTAAAGGTGAACAACGGAATCCCCTTCAAACCTTGCTCCTTCATCAGTTCAATCTCATTTTTCTTCAGCGGTTTTATCTTGTCAGAAACGGTGAGTGCTGTTCGGAACAGGTTCTCGTCTCCGGGAGGCACTGCAGCAGTTACAGGGTGCGACAACGTAAAACGTAATCCCATTAAAATATCTTCAGGAGTAGCGAGAGGTTCATACCAGCATTTGGGATACTTTTTGCGGTCGGCATTCTTTGGCCAGGGTCCGCGTGCCATTGCTTTCAATGCCAGGATTCCCACATTCTTCTCCTGTGCACGGGCAAGTACCTGAGGCCCGAAATTGCCTGCATTCCATGTCGTGAAATTTATAGGAAAGAGGATAGTGTCAAAATTGAACCTGTCCATCATTGCCAGGGCAGCTTCAACTGAATGAGCTGAAAAACCGATGAAGCGTATTTTCCCTTCCTTTCTGGCTTCCAGGAATGTCTCCATCGCACCTCCTGTTCCGTGGATCAAATCTACATCCTTAAGTGTGGTAACAGCATGGAACTGGTACAGATCAAAGTGATCGGTACGAAGGTTTTTCAACGATTGTTCAAGTTCCGTACGGGCTTCATCACGTGTTCTTTTCTGTGTTTTGCAGGCGAGGAAAACATCTTTCCTGTAGGGCTCCAGAGCAGGACCAAGCATCACTTCGGCATTACCGTATGAGGGGGCAACATCGAAATAATTTATGCCTTTATCAATAGCGAGTTTTACTGTCTCTGCAGCTACCGCGGTTGTTGCATCCCTGACAACGATACCTCCGAAACCAATTATTGAAAGCATCTCACCAGTCTTTCCAAGTGCTCTTTTCTCGATCTTCCCTTTTGCCGGTTTTCTCCTAATTGCCGAAAGATCAGCAGGAAACAGGCTGATAATAGGAATTGTGACAGCTGTCGTTTTAATAAAATCACGTCTTTTCATAACAGTTTTCAGGTTTATTTAGAATACAAAAGTAAAAGATAATAAAAATATAACAATTTTCTTAATCATTTTCCCATGGGATAACGCTGAATAGTCATAGGAAATACTCAAAGAACGTAAAAAAATTGATAATCAAAGTTTAAACTTTGCGTCCCTTGCACCTTTACACCTTTACACCTTTGCGCCTTTGTGCCTTTGTGCCCTTACACCTTATTCCTATCTTTACACGAACAAAATTAACAACATAATGGAAACACCTTTTTTCGATTCATCCTTTTTTAGTTATGTCATTTTACCGCTGTTAATATTCCTTGCCCGTATATGTGACGTTTCAATAGGTACAATACGGATCATTTTTGTTTCCAAGGGAAGGAAATATCTGGCACCTACACTTGGATTCTTTGAAGTGCTTATCTGGATCATAGCCATCAGCAAAATTATGCAGAATCTTGATAATTACGTAAATTATGTTGCATATGCTGCAGGTTTTGCAACCGGCAATTATATCGGGATGATAATTGAAGAGAAGCTTGCCCTGGGAATACAGATGATAAGGGTTTTTGCATATCAGAGAGGTCCTGAGCTTGTTCAGTCGCTTAACAGTAAAGGTTATGGTGCGACTTCCGTTGAGGCTTACGGTGCAAAGGAAAAAGTGCATCTGATTTATACCATAGTACACAGGAATGAACTCGGCAATGTTCTGGAAATTATCGACCGCTTTAATCCAAAAGCTTTCTACACAATCGAGGATATCAAAGCTGTAAACGAAGGGATATTCAGACCAAGACAACAGAAAAATATGATCCCATTCGC
>Ga0105101_10000075_pt1 | contig 35441 bp, 33 predicted proteins | sample PPLLak21cMay2015_2_FD_87037 | JGI IMG/M metagenome (GOLD analysis project Ga0105101, IMG submission 87037) | Freshwater sediment microbial communities from Prairie Pothole Lake near Jamestown, North Dakota, USA - PPLs Lake P8 Core (1) Depth... | ecosystem: Environmental > Aquatic > Freshwater >... | reverse complement strand
GGTGGCAAATTCATAGCTGAGGAAAGCATGAAAACATTTCTGGAGATCGAAAGACTGATCAACTGAATCAGCAACAATTTTGGAATAATTATTCAAACACTCTTGTAGCGAAAATAAACTTTTCGTTCCACCAGGGATCGTCCATTGATGTGATGGTTACGCCATTACTGGAAGAAGTATGAATAAATTTATTATCCCCTGTATAAATACCCGAATGGGTTATGAAATAACTTGTTCTGTACGACCTGATGAAAAAGACCAGATCTCCTTTTTTGAGGTTACCCGTTCCGGTTAAAATTTTTCCATACCTGGCCTGTTCTTCCGAGTTATGGGGCAGGCGAATGCCATGTTTGCCAAAAACCGTTACCAGTAATCCGGAGCAGTCCATGCATTTCATAGATGTTCCGCCCATGCAATGGGGTACACCCAGGTACTGACGGGCAGTTGTGATTATCTCTTCGGAAGTAGCATTGCGTATATTTAATTCTTTTTCTGTGCCTGAGGCCAGAAAATCGCTCAGCCTTCTCTTTTCGGCAGGACTTTCAATGTTCTGAAATGTCCGGTCAGGATATAGTCTCCTGGAGCAATAGGTTATAAGCAGCTGACATAGAATAACTAACAGAATTATATGTTTCCCCTTTTCTATAATAGATATCTTAATCATCTGCGATTCTGCTGATTTACGGGGTAAAGATGGGGATAATTTTGGTATCAGGAAAAGTATAGCCTGCCCCCTGAAGGGACTCAATCCGCGGCCACACAGAATTGTGGTCTGCCTATAAAGGGACCACAAGCTCCAGAATTTTTAACGACAGTGACTTTTCGGGATGATATTTTATCTGAATCTCCTTACCGTTTTTAACGATCCGGATTGCTCCGTTACCGATCGAAACCTCCGGCCTGATCACTCCCGGTTTGTTGACTGCAAGCACAACCAGGTAATTTATCTCCGAACCGGTAGCGTTTAGTTTAATGGTTCTCAGCAATGCCTCGCTTTTGTCGTACTCGGGGTCACCGTGAACATCGCTTCCCCTGAGAGTTCTTTCAGTTACCTCCGAAGCTAATCCGGCAGGCCGAAGAGGATAGACCGACAATGTTGCCTTATCTTTTTTTATATCGAAACCTGACGATACTTCAGAGATCTCTGCAATCTCATTGGCCTGAAGTGACCATGTAAATTTTGAGCTTTCGTTGCATTTCAAACGGTCTGCTATAATGATAAGGTCCGGCTTTATGAACATCAGCTGGCGTTCAAAATATTCCAGGCGTGCTTCATCAACATAAATATTACCGGCATTACCAATAACATAATCATAGGCGGGAATCGATTCGGCGAATGTTATTTCCGGGGCGGGTTCACGGCTTTCAAATGCCATAAAATCAAGCCATGTCTCTCCCGCTCCTGCCTGTCCTTTCCCGTTCACAAGCAGAGTGTTGTAATTCCGTGTTTCTTTCAGATAAACATATCCCGGATCGATAGCCAGCCAGGTCCCATTTGCATATATCACAAAATTATTTATATCAGGATGCTGATGCCCGGGTCCGTATCCGTTGCTTGCTACTCTTTCAGGCTTTGCCTGATTGGCGTGTCCGGGTGCGGGACCGCACCGAAAACCGATCAATGTTGCATCGTCTTTCCAGCTGCTGCGCATAGTCACAAATCCGTGATCTTCAAAATGATGGAATTCATTCTCAACTGTTTTGAAATCGACAGGTTTCAGGGAAGGATCATAAGTCAGAAAATCGAGCCAGGAATATTTATGAGGTGTATCGGCCTGGATTTTTAATGCGTAATCCTGCACGACACCATCTTTATATTTGCCGGCCGGCATATAGAGCAGAAAGGCGGGTATGTATCTGTCCGATCCACAATCACCGAAATTAATAACCCGTGTCAGTTTATCGGGTACTGAAAAATGTATCGGAAATTTTCCGGTTTTCCTGAGCCATGAATAATCTTTAAAGTAATCATGATAACCTGACGTTTGTGCACCCTCAAGAAATCTCAGGAAATAGCCCAGACCATATTGCCAGTATTGTACACCCTCTCCCCAGGAACCATCCAGAGGTGCGTTCCCGATTATGTAGTCACTCCACTGGCTTGCCTGGCTTAAAAACGAGTCCCGGTCGGGATCGCCCACAGGAAGGATCAGTCCGACAGTACCTAACGCAGATGTTTCAATCATCAGGTGATTGCTTAGTGCCCTGGTTTTTGCAGCAGTAGTTTTTATTATTTCCGCTTCTTTTTTAAGCCGGGTAACAATCCTTTCTTTCAGGTCGCCGTTCATATCCTGATAGAGCCAGTCATACAGCTGACCGATCCCTGTGACCCAGGCACTGCGGCCAAGATTCTGGCTTCCATTCCAGCTGGCCACATCAAGCAGGACCGTGATCCATTTTTCAGCTCCGGCCAGATATTTATTGTCTCCGGTCATCAGATAAGCCAGTCCGAGCGATGGCATGGTTTCAGCAATTTCCCGGTAGGTATTGCCTGCATTCTTTGGTTTGGGTGGCACTCTGTTCAGAAAACCATCCGCCAGCCGTATGGTGAGATCATACAGATGACTGTGTGTTGTACCGGATTTGAGGACGAAATCATCGATGTTCTCACTTGTTATTATAAGCCGGGGATGATCCTCGTTTTTCCCTGAAATGATCTTGTTATTGTTTTTTGCCAGGGCAGAACAGGCGGATACCATGATCAGTGCAATCAATGAAACTGTCAGAGTGATTGTTATTTTATTGTTCATTTTCCTTATTTTTTCAGGGTCGTAAAATCGACAACTATTTCCTTAAAACGGTTGCTCTCAAGAACAGGCATAAGAATTTCCCTGTCAGCTGAAAACACCGGTGTGCCAATGCTTGAATCACTGTTACCTTCCCTTACCCACAGTTCATAGTTTTCCATATTGACTTCAGCTTTCCCGGAAGAGTTGAGCCTGGCCATTTCATTGTTGATTTTCTGCAGGTATTTGTATATCAGTTCTTTATAGGACGTCCGGATAGTATTGTACGCTTCGATAAAGGGCCGGTAGTTTCGTAGTTCCTTATATTCAGCCGGATATTTTTTCTTCATACGAAGTAAATACTCTCTGATAAAAAAGTCGAATTCATAGAAAGCAGTCATTTTGCTCTGCGAATAATAAACCCATTCAAATAACCCTGAAGCCTCTGATTCCTCTGCAATTTTATAAGCTTCAAGCATTTCAAAGCAATATTTTGATTCAAGATAATAGGAATGCAATTCATTCAGCAGTCCCACAACCCCTTCTTCCTGTGTTGATGTATTGCCGTCAATATAAGGTTCAAAACGAAACGTACGGAGGTTTTGGGGAATTTCCGGAATAAGTTCACCGGAAGGGAAGAGTGATTGCAGGGGAAAAGAGATGAAAAAAGATCTGGCGGGAGAATAGTAAAGGAATTCTTCAGCTTTTTCAATATTAAGTTTAATACCTCTTTCACGGGCATGACGAAAACTATTCTGGTTGCAATATGCATGAGCAATCTCATGCACGTTGGTTGCCATTGATGAGAGAAGATCAATCCTGCTTCTGCCCTTAAGGTAATTAAAAGTGCTGGTTGACTTTCTGGTTGTTGCTATACCGCCATTTACCGCCTCTGCTTCCTGTTTTGCAGGCAGGCTTTCATATTGCATCAGCAGATCCCAGGAATCAGGTGAATACTTTTTTGTTGCGTTCATTACCCATTCCTTATTACCGGATCTGTCTTTTACATTATTATAGGAAGGATAATTCCATGCAAGGCAAATAATTATTCCGGGGAAAATCAGCTTCAGGATGGTTTTCATCAATGCAGGATTTATATATTGCAAACATACATATTTCACACTTTTCCCGCTCTTTTTTCTAAATTAGCCTTAAACAAATTAAACGACGCAAAGGCGCTAGGGCGCAAGGGCGTGCAGGAAGGAGGTGGAGAAAGGGTGAGGGCGGGAGATGCTATTCAGCACTATATTTCAAAGAAAGGGAGTAAAAGTGAATAAATAAAAGAAAAATGACTAAAATTGTAACAAATATTATCAAAAGGTTTCAATAAATCTAAAAATCATATGAAAATACCGCACGATTGTAACAGCATTGAAGATGTGCGAAGGGAGATTGATGAAATTGACAATGCAATAATTGGCCTGATAGCAAAACGATCATCTTTTATTCAAAAAATAGTAAAGTATAAAAGCAACATCGATGAGGTCTATGCGAAAAAAAGATATGATATAGTTATAAGCCAGCGAAGGGAAATAGCAGCCATTCATAATCTCGATCCGGATGTAATAGAAAAGATATACAGGATTATGATGGATTATTTTATTAAAGAACAGCTTGTATTACTAAAACAAAAACAGAACCACGATGTACAGAAATGAAATTAAAGTAGTTGATTGCACTATCCGTGATGGCGGCTTAATGAATAATTGGCATTTCGATGACGACTTTGTGAAATCGGTTTATAACGCCTGCGTTGACGGGGGAATAGATTATATGGAGATCGGCTATAAAAGCAGTGACAAGATCTTTTCAAAGGATGAATTTGGTCCCTGGAAATTCTGTGATGAAAAGGATGTAAGACGGATTGTCGGTGAAAACAAAACCAGAACAAAAATCTCTGTTATGGTTGACATCGGCAGAATCGACCTCAACGATATACCCCCCAAATCCAAAAGTGTAATTGATATGATACGGGTTGCAACCTATGTTCACCAGATGGATAAAGCAATTCTTATGGCCGAAAATTGTATGGAAAAGGGTTACGAAACTACAATTAACCTTATGGCCGTATCGAAAGTAAATGAAGCTGAACTTGATGAAGCGTTGCAGGATGTGGCAAAATCAAAAGTGCCGGTTTTTTATGTTGTTGACAGCTTCGGAAGCATGTATTGCGAGCAGATTGAGCTGATAACGAAAAAATATAAAGAATTATTAAAAGGAAAAACAATCGGCATACATGCCCATAATAATATGCAACTGGCCTTTTCAAACACGGTTACGGCGATAATTCATGGCTGTAATATGCTGGATGCCACATTGTTGGGGTTGGGAAGGGGTGCCGGGAATTGCCCTATCGAAATATTGATTGCTTTTCTGAAAAATCCGAAATACAGGTTGCTTCCGCTCTTTCAGTCTATTCAGGACTATATTCTTCCTCTGCAGAAAGGGATCAGCTGGGGTTATCATATACCATATCTGGTGACAGGGGCAATGAATGAACATCCAAAGGAAGCCATGGAATGGATGGAATCTGACAGGAAGAATGATTTTGCCGGATTTCTGAAGCATATGCATGATAACTTTGCCCTGCTGGAGTAGTTGAAAAACAGGGGGAGAGAGTGAGAGTGGGTGGGGGGGAGAAAAGAGTTGAAATAATAACAGGCCGGAATTACCCCGGCCTGCTATTTTAAATGCATATTGAAAATAAAGATTAATTGCCTTTTGTTTTCTTTACGAATTTTAATCCGATATTAAAATTTAATCCGCTCATATCTTCATTTGTGACATGGGTAATTGAGACATTCTCATCATTTTCATCCAGGCCGGTAACAAACCTGTAACTAACACCCGTAACAAACGTTAGTCTTGTGCTGAGATTTAATTCAAGATTCAATCCGGGCTCCATTACAAAGAAGCGGGCACCGGAGATATTCCAGAAATTATCAAAAAGTCCCGACTTCGGATTCTCGTAATCTTTTGTCGTGCCGTACGCCAGAACCAGGTGACCACTGCCATGAACAAGACTTGCAGGCTTGATTATGAACTGTCCAATACCACCGAAATACCCATAGTTAACCCTGGGGTGTCCAAGGTTTACCCCACCGGAGATACCCAGCAGAAAATTACGGTTTATCAGCACACCACCATATCCTCCAATAAGAGTTCCGATACCACCCTGAATAGAATTCATCTTAATTTCGGGTGCCCATAGTTCACTTACCTCAATCCCTTCACTGAACAGGGACTGTGTGGGATACTCTTCCTGGGCGAATGCTCCCGCCGCGGAGAACATCAGAGTTGCCATCATAACGAAAATTAATCCGTTTACATTAAGTTTTTGTTTTTCAATTCTTGTTTTCATAATCTTTGATTTAAGGTTAATACTATTTTAATTGTCTGATAATTAGATATTAATAATTTGTTTAAGCATAATGTCATAAGTTCAGCTTTTGCCGGTGGAGGGTTTTAAAAGTGTATATCATCCATCCGAATGAAATAATGAACAGTAGTCTTTGCCAGATACCTGCTGTCCGGTCAGCTTCAGAAAACAGTAGCATTAACAGCAGGGCTGATAATCCTGCGGCATTTGACAGAACCCTGTCTGCCGGCTTCTCAAGTATTAAGCTTGTGGAAAAAGTCAGAATGCTGAAAGTAATCCAGGTTGTACAGATAAAATAGGAATGCCATCCGCCTTCTCTGATATTATACTGGACATCAGGACTGACAGGAGCATGGTTGAATACAGCTGCAAGCATTAAGGAGACACTAAAAAGTATAAGGATTATCCGGTGAAAAATGAAACCTTCGAGGCACTCCCATCCTGAAATTACTGAGGTCAGGGCAAGAGCCGCAAATATTAAGTTCATTACCCATGAACCGGGAGAGGACTGTGCGCCGAGCTCACTTAAAGTATTAACGGTAACAGAATAACCCGGTACGCTTAAGAAAGGAAGTATGAACATTGCCAGAAGTAACAGAACAGAAGCCCCCTCTAATAAGATAATTGCAGGTCTCTTTTGCTCTTTTTTCTGTTCTTTAATAAATGTCATGTTTACCGGTGTTTGATTTCACCGGCAAACATAAAATCACATTACCGATCGGAACGAATCAGCCTATCGGAACGATGTACGTGCCTATCGGAAAAGACAGATGTTAATAGCTTTTAAATTTGTATATTTCAGATAGTGAGGTGCTTACATATCAGATAATGATCTCCTGAATTCTGAAGGTGTTTTCCGGGAATATTTTTTAAATGCACTGTTGAATGATGATTTGGAATTATAACCGACAAGTTCAGCCAGCTCCTCAACCGTAAGTTTTGCATTTTTATCCTCTCGTATCAGCTTTTTTGCATGCTCCACTCTGTAAAATGCCAGTAATTCAAAAAAGTTTTTATTCATTTTCTCATTTATGACCTGTGAAACATGGTGGGACGATTCATTTATCTGCCTGGCGAGGCCTGATAAAGAGGCCAGATTGTTGGAGAAATAGCTCTTTACCTCCATTTCCTGTTTGATCTTTACCAGAATTACTTCTTTATCTTCATCCGATAGGGAAGATTTCCGGTATTTCAATATGGGAAACGGGAAAATTGATCCTGGTTTATCAAAGAAATCGGACCTGTTAAGCACCTGGTAGCTTGTCGCATAGATCATAAAGGAGACATATGTAGCCACAAGGTATCCTCCGATATCACTCCTCATTCCGAAGTATAGCTTTGTTGCAAGAATGATTGTAATGATAACCAGGAAATGAAGAGTAGTGTTGCGCAGAATAATCAATAATTCGTTGTCAGTATTAAAGAGTGATTGTTTGAGCGTCCTGAATTTCTCAAGTAATATTATTACTGAGACAGAAATATAGGTTATAAGCTGAACCACCATCAGTTGATTGACAAATCTCCGGATCCCAACCGGATCATCCGGAATCTCCGGACTGACCTCGAGATAACCCCAATCAGGGTGTTTTGTTTCAATGTAGGAGTTATACTTAAATTCGTCAGACTGGATAAATGCAAAAACCATATAAAATATCCAGAATAAAAAGGGAATAAAATGCATCATGACCTTTTTCCTTTCATCCGGATTAAGACTGCTCCTGATATAAAGGAAAATCAGCGGACCAAAAACAAAATTCAATGGTTCACTAAAATTGGTAAGCGACAATACTTTGACAATATAACCGGTGTTGTTCAGCCATTCTTCAAAAATGGCCAGTGCCATTGAAAGCAGTAATAATCCCTGATAAAGATTGGCTTTCCTGTTGTTCAGCCCGTTTTTAATAAAAAACCATGACAGGAGAAGTCCCTGGAATATGCCAAGGAATATGAATACATCAAAAATACCAACATGAATATCAGTTCTCATACTGTTTAACAGCCAGTTTATATATGCGACATTAAAATTATTACAGGAAAAGAATAAAGTCAAATTTTTTTTAAGAGGGCGGAGGAGCGGAAGGGTGAGTCTGGTCATAGATTAAACCTGGAACATTGAAATCTAAAAAATGAATGTTACATTTAAAGTGTCAAGGCATTTAAAAAATTAGCCGGGACCCGGCAACAGGTAACCGGCAACACGGGATTTAAATGCAATTCACTGGTTGTCACTAAGGCTGTAGAAATGGAGACTTATCTGAAAAGACTGATAGAAGAGGGTGAAAATCAGCAGCTTGACTTTAAATACTGCATTTCGGACAGCAGAAAAATCGCAAGGACATTATCAGCTTTTTCAAACAGTGATGGCGGAAGAATACTTATCGGGGTAAGGGATAATGGCAGTATTGCAGGAATAAGATCTGATGAGGAGATCTATATGGTTGATACAGCTGCTCAGCTGTTTTGCCGGCCTGAAATTACTTACACAATAAAACAACATACGTCAGGCGGAAAAACAATTGTCGAAGTTGTCGTGAGTAAAGGAAATAAAAGACCATATCAGGCAAAAGATGAAAACGGGCGGTGGCTGTCATACTTCAGACAGAACGATCAGAACCTTGTGGCAAACAGAGTATTGCTTCAGGTCTGGAGAAAAGAGGAATTGAAATCAGGAGTACTCGTAAAATTCAGCAAGACTGAGAATTCTCTCCTGGACTATCTGGCGAAAAACGGATCAATTACAATATCAAGATTCAGAAAAATTGCCCGGATCCCGTCACACAAAGCCGAATCGATACTGGCAAATCTCATTATTTTCAGGGTCCTGATCATGAATGCATCGGAGAAAGGTTTCAGCTATGAGCTTAATCCCGATGAGACACTTAATTTATCTCAGTAACTGGCTGCCGGAATTTCACTGTTCGGAGATTGTGTCCCGGACTGCTCCCTTTCTTTATTTATATTATGACCCGGAAAACGTTTTGAACTGAAAAATTTCCTAATATTGAAGTCCTGAATTATTTCTGAAAATTATTTTCTGAGGCAATAAAATGGTAGTTGCAGATCGCATTGGATTTGATAATGATAAATACCTTAGTGAACAGACATCTGCTATTCTTGAGAGGGTTAACCGGTTTAATCATAAACTTTATCTGGAATTCGGAGGCAAGATTTTATATGATTATCATGCGGCCAGGGTGCTGCCCGGATTCGATCCGAATGTTAAGATGCGTCTTCTTCAGAAATTAAAAGACAATATCGATGTTATTCTGTGTATTCATGCAGGTGCAATAGAGAGGAAAAAAGTCAGGGCCGATTTTGGAATCACTTACGATGTTGATGCATTAAAAACAATTGATGATTTCAGGGAGTGGGGTATCGATATTTCAGCGGTGGTAATTACACGATACCAGAATCAATCACCTGCAAAAGCCTTTAAGAACAAGCTCGAGCTAAGGGGGATCAAGGTATATTTACATTATCCGACAAAGGGATATCCTACTGATATTGACCTGATTGTAAGCGATCAGGGATATGGGGCCAATGAATATATCCTGTCTTCCAAACCTATTGTAATAATCACAGGACCCGGGCCGGGAAGCGGTAAACTTGCCACCTGCCTGAGTAATCTTTACCATGAATATAAAAACGGGAATAAAGCCGGATATGCAAAATTCGAAACATTTCCGATCTGGGACCTGCCTGTTGATCATATGGTAAATCTTGCCTATGAAGCTGCCACTGTAGATCTTGAGGACATAGTACTGGTTGATGAACATCACTTAAAGGCATATAATATAAAGACCGCGAATTATAACCGTGATATAGAAGCATTTCATCTGCTTAAAAGGATTATAGAGACAATAACAGGAGGTGAATCTATGTATCAGTCTCCTACTGATATGGGAGTAAACCGCGCAAGTGCCGGCATTGTAAATGAACGTATTATCAAAGAAGCATCCTTCCAGGAGATCATCCGCAGATACTTCAGGTGCGCAGTGGAATACGTTATGGGACTTGTCGAAAAAAACACGCTGGACCGGATTACCGGTATCATGAATAAAGCCGGAGCTAAAGTTGAAGACAGGAAAGTGGTGGTGCCGGCAAGAAATGCTGCAAAAGAGGCTGAAAAGTGCGGAAAAGGCAATGCGGGGATATATTGCGGAGCCGCGATTGAATTGCATGACGGTACAATCGTTACCGGTAAGAACTCATCGCTGATGCATGCTTCTTCAAGTCTGATTTTAAATGCTACCAAGCACCTGACCGGACTTCCCGGCAAAATGTACCTTCTGCCCGAAAACATAATTGATTCGGTAACACATCTGAAAAAAGATATTTTGAATGGCAAAATGGTCAGTCTTGATGTGGATGAGACATTGATTGTGCTTGGAATAAGCGCTTTATCGAATCCGGCAGCTAAAATGGCACTGGAAAACCTGAAACAGCTGCGTGGTTGCGAAGTGCATCTCACGCATATCCCTACCCCCGGCGATGAAGCAGGATGGCGAAAATTACAGGTAAACCTGACCTGCGATCCTGAATATTCCAGCAAAAGCCTTTTTATAAGCGGCTGAGCTGTAACAGCATCCGCCATTCGACTGCACGTACTATTTAATTGATTTACAGCGCTATTTGCTTTCCCTATACTCTTTTAAGAGCGACTGAAAGATCTCTTTAACCGATGTTATTTTAGTAGCTCTGAATGCATTGCTTCCGGCAAATGCAAAACCATTTTCAAAATTACCTTTAAGCGCGTTTATGAGTGCAATGATAATGCAGTAAGGACTTTTGTCTATGTCGCATGTTTTGATGCATTTAAACGGACATTTTTTCGGTTGTTTCTTTCCGTCTTTCACTTTCTGAATAAAATTTGAAAAGATAGCACGTCCGGGCATGCCCACAGGACTCTTTATTATTTCAATATCTTTTTCATCAGCATCAAGGTAAGCCTGTTTAAAAGCCAGAGGGGCATCGCATTCATCAGTTGTCACGAATCTGGTCCCCATCTGAACACCTGCTGCTCCAAGCTTCATTATATTACTTATATCCTCACCCGTATAGATCCCCCCTGCTGCAAACAGTGGTATGGCCTTATCGTATTTTTCTTCAAAAGGTTTAAGCTCATTGACGATTTCCGGAACGAGCTTCTCAAGCTTATAATTACTATCCCCGATCTGTTCCACTTTAAAGCCCAGATGCCCTCCGGCCTTTGGTCCTTCAACTATTACAGCATCAGGCAGGTAGTCATAATTGGATTTCCATTTTTCACAAATTATCCTCGCAGCCCTGGCTGATGAGACAATCGGAACGAGTTTGGTGTTACTCCCTTTCTTTAAAAATGAAGGAAGATCCAGCGGAAGTCCTGCCCCGGCTATAATGATATCCACTTTCTCTGATATGGAAGTTCTGATCATATCAGCGAAATTGGTCATTGCGACCATTACATTTACGCCGATGATACCACGTGTCTTTTCCCGTGCTTTTCGTATTTCTTCCTTTAAGCCATGGATGCTTGCGGCAAGAAAGTTATCAGAAAAATCCTTGTATAAAAGACCAAGCCCTGCACTCGATATTACTCCGATTCCGCCTTCATTTGCAACTGCAGCTGCCAATCCTGAAAGAGAAATCCCAACTCCCATACCGCCTTGTATAACAGGCACTGTAACGGAAAGATTTCCAATATTTATTGATTTCATTAATTACCCTTAAACAATTTACAAATTTAAATCATTTTGCAATAAAAAGCTTTGCAAACAAATAAATAGCATAAGCGGTTTATATTTATTGCCGGTATTTTAAACTAATAACCAATAACTAACTAATAACCAATAACTAATAACTAATAACCAATAACTAATTACCAATAACTTCCCGGAAAACTCACTACACACATTTCGCTACCTTACCCCCACCTCTCTCCGTCTTCTCTTTTCATACTTCCGGCCGGACCATCTGGCAGGTTTTTTCCCGGAATATTCCCTCGGTCCCTGTTGTTTCCCATTCTTCTCCTGGGCAACCTCGACCACGACCTTTCTGTCCATAAACTTTGCATTATTCAGTGCTCCGATAAGGGCATCGGAGTGATTGGCTTCAACTTCAAAAAAGGAGAAGCTCTTTAAAAGATCAATTTTTCCGATCGGAATTTTTCTTCCTCTTGTATTTGTATTTACAAGATCGATGAGTTGTTCCGGGTAAAAACCGTCAGATTTTCCAAGATTTATGAACAGTCTTTTAAAATTACCGTTGTATTGTTCCCGGGAACCTTTTTTCCGGGATCTTTCGTAGTTACCCTCAAAGCCCGGTACAGTGTCAATAAGATCTTCTCCACCGCGGTAGTCGTCAAGAAACCTGTCAAATTCCAGAGAAACCACCCTTTTTAAGAGCTCTTCCCTGTCCATACCAGCCAGTTTTGATTCTATTTCAGGTAAGAATTTTTCAATTTCCCGGTGTTCAGTAGTAACAGATTCAAGCTTATCGACCCAGTTGAACAGCTGTCTGCTGCAGATCTCGCTTCCTGTCGGAACAGGTAAGGCTTTAAATTGTTTTTTTACAAGTCTTTCAATTTTCTGAAGGCTGTTCCTCTCCCTCATGTGAACAAGTGAAACGGATAATCCCGTTTTTCCGGCTCTTCCGGTACGGCCGCACCTGTGCGTATAAATCTCCGATTCATCGGGCAGACTGAAGTTGATAACATGTGTAAGGTCGTCCACATCCAGTCCGCGTGCAGCTACATCAGTAGCGACCAGCAGACGGAGGTTCCGTGACCTGAATTTCTGCATAACTGCGTCACGCTGTGCCTGCGACAGATCGCCATGGAGAGCATCAGCATTATAGCCATCATTTATCAGTTTTGACGCCACCTCCTGGGTTTCCATACGGGTACGGCAAAAAACAAGTGCGTAAATGTCAGGTTCAAAGTCAGCAATGCGCTTAAGCACCTTATATTTATCTTTTGCATGAACAAGATAGTAGGCGTGACTTACATTTTCGGCAGATGAATTTTTTGTTCCGATTGTGATCTCTACCGGATTGTTCATGTATTTCCTTGCAATTGAGGCAATTTCCGATGACATTGTTGCTGAAAACAAAAGTGTTCTTCTGCCCTCAGGAACTTCCTCAAGGATCTCATTTATGCTGTCAAGAAATCCCATATTCAGCATCTCGTCAGCTTCATCCAGGATAACGGTAGAGACATCAGACAGCTTTGCAGCTCCCCTCCCGATAAGGTCGATCAGCCTTCCCGGTGTAGCAACAATTATATGTGCCCCTTTTTTCAATCCCCTTATCTGATTATCAATACTTGCTCCTCCGTATACTGAAAGTATTTTCAGATTACCTGTGTATCTGGCATAGTCCGTAAGGTCCCCGGTGATCTGAATGCATAATTCACGGGTGGGGGAGAGTATAAGCGCCTGGGTGCGGTTTATTTCCGTATCTGTTGCCTGAACCAGCGGCAGTCCGAATGCTGCTGTTTTTCCTGTTCCTGTCTGTGCAAGGGCGATAATATCACGTTCATCTCCAAGCATCAATGGGATCACTTTTTCCTGTACCGGCATAGGTTGGTCAAATCCAAGTTCCTGAATTGCCTTCAGGACTCCGGGAGTGAAACCCATCTCTTCAAATTTTATCATTAAATTATTTTATAGCGTGATTCCGGGAGCGAATGATTTGTAATCCCGGCTGAAATGAACTCAAATACAGACTGGAATAAATGGCAGACAACGCTTTTAAGGAGTCACTTTGTTAATTTGCGCGCAAATATAATCAATTATTCATAAATAATGCGTATCTTGCGAAATATTAATAAATCACATTATGAGTAAAGGAACAGTAAAATTCTATAATGAATACAAAGGTTTTGGATTCATTAAAGAGGAAAACTCAGTAAAAGAGTATTTTGTACATTCATCGGGCTTAAAGGACACTATTAAGGAAAATGATGAGGTGACCTTTGATCTGGAGCAGGGTAAAAAAGGATTAAATGCAGTAAATGTTAAACTTGCTTAATTTAACTGATATAATCATTTAAAATTTTTGGTCCCGCCAAATGCGGGACTTTTTTTTGAAATACTTAGAATTATGATAGAAAAGAAACAAATGATTTATAAATCACCGGATTTGTCGAAACTGAAGGAGGTGATAATTGACCACAGAACAAGAATTTATATTACTCCCGGAATGGATAGTGAAGAGGCAAAAAACAGATACTTACTCAGGCTGACAAACAGGAAGCCATAATAAAGAAGGTATTCCTTTCTTCTCTGGATTATTCTTTAAAAAGTTTAACCTTCAGGGCAGAAAGTCCTTTTGGCCCTTTCCCGATCTCAAAAATAACCACATTATTTTCTTTGACGGGTTCCAGCAGGTTATTTGCGTGAAAGAAAACACTCTGATGTGATTCAAGGTCGCGGATAAACCCGTAACCTTTTGATTCATTGAAGAAAGTGACTACTCCTTTGCGTATGAAATCGGGAGCAGCATCAGGTTTATTTTTGGTAATCTTAAGTTCAATATTTTCAGCAATAACAACTGTTTTTTTATCCGGATCGGGAGGCGTTGCAGAGATCTTTCCGAATTCATCAACATAGGCGATCATATCATCGAAGCTGCTCTTTTTCCCCTCACTTTTTTTCTTGGCACGCTTTTGCTCTTTTTCTTTTCTCTTCTTCTCTTTCTTGCTTCTTACTTCCTTTTTGCTGAATGTTTCCTGCGATCTTCCCATATTTCGTTTTGTTTGCAAAGGTACAATAAAATCTCAGAAGTCAGTTGACGCATTTCCCCGTATACGGAAATTGTAAGTAAGCAGAACAATGGGTTGCCCGAAAATGGACATTTGATAACCATTTACCTTACCATCCTCGACTTTAAAAAATACCGAATACGGATTCTTTCTCCCTGTTAAATTATAGACAGTTAATGATAATGAGGAATGGTTTAATTTTCTGGCTTTAAGGTTACCATATAATGTTGCTGAAAAGTCGAACCTCAGGTAATCGGGAATGCGGAATTCATTTCTTTCGGAGTAATAAACTCTTGATACATTATAAAAGTTATAAAATCCTGCCGGGTACGTAACCGGACGACCGGTATTATAAATAATGTTCGATGTCAGGTTCAGTCTTCGAAGCAATCTCAGGTTGCCCACAATCTTCAGGTCGTGCGGTTTATCATAATTTGCGGGGAAGTATTTTCCATCGTTTATTTTCTCTCCTTCATACTCTCCGTCAACTTTTATCAACGACCTGGAGAATGTATAACTTATCCAGCCTGATAATTTCCCTGTCTGTTTCTTAAGCATCACTTCAATACCATACGCTTTACCCTTTCCGGCAAGTATCTCTGTTTCAAGATGTTCATTCATCAGCAATAGTGCGCCGCCTTTGTACTCAAGAATATCTTTCAGGTTCTTGTAATACATTTCAGCAGACAATTCCACTGCATTCCTGCTGAAATTCTTATAAATCCCGATGGAGAACTGATCCCCTCTCTGTGGTTTAATATAGTTGTCGCTTAATTTCCAGATATCCGTGGGCGACATGGAAATGGTATTGGAGATCATATTTAAATACTGGAAATTGCGCTGAATTCCTGCTTTGACTGACAGATCTGGTGTAACGATGAACCGGGATGAGAACCTGAATTCAAGGCCGGGATATACCTTTAATATATCTCCTTTCCCGTAATAAACAGTATCCGAAATATTTTCAGTCGTTCTTGCGGCTCCCGTACCATAGATGAATCTTGTTTCAGGACCAAATGATGTGAATAAGTTAAACCTCAAACCACCTGAAAGAACAAGTCTGGATGAATATTCAAATTCGTCGCTGAAATATAATGATGATTCAACTGCCTGTTCCTTATCAAGTGTTTTCGGCAGGGTTTCGGAAAATATCCCGACAGGATTCTGAATTCCGGGGGACAATGAATAGTCAGTTGCATCAAGTCCGAATTCCAGTTTATGCTTTTCATGAGGAATGTAAATAAAGTCTGTTCTGAGAATTCGCTGGTAAAGTTTATAATCAAGTGAATTCGAATTTTCAGGAGTTTGTTTTGATGTAATCCCGTAGTTGTAATTGCTTATTATCCCTGAAACCTTTGAGGAGAGCTTTGAACTGAAAATATGATCCCATTTTACAGTCGAAGTGAAGTTAGAATAGCTGATGGCATTTTCTTCGAAATAATCAAAAATGTCATTGCTTAAATAACCTGAAATTGAAATTCTATTTCTTTCTCCGGCAGATAATGTAAGCAGTCCCTGAATATCATTGAATGCAGCACTGCTCTTTTGCAGCCGGACATTATTGAGTAATCCGAGAATCCAGTCTGAGTAAGTTGTTCTTCCGCTCAGGATGAATGAGCTTTTCTTTTTCTGCAGAGGACCTTCGACCATAAGTTTTCCCGTAAACGGGCTCATTCCTCCGCTTATGTTGATTCTCTCTGTTGAACCTTCCTTTAATTTTATATCCATAACGGAAGATACCCTGCCTCCGAATTTAGCCGGAATGCCGCTTTTGTAAAGAACAACATCCTGTATTATATCCGGATTGAAGGCAGAGAAAAAACCGAAAAAGTGTGACGGGTTTATGACAGGCGCACCGTCAAAAAGTATCATATTCTGATCGACGCTGCCCCCGCGGATATTGAATCCGCCGGAAGCTTCTCCTGTTGTCTGAACCCCCGGTAACAACAGCGAACTTTTAAGAAGATCAGCTTCACCCATTGCCATCGGGATCTGTTTTAGCATCTTCATATTGATCTTCTCAATACCCATCTGAATGTCACGTATGTAACTTTCTCTCCTTGCCGAAACGGTAACCTCGTCCAGCTGGTTTGTACTTTGATAAAATCCGACATTCAGAACTCCGTCAGAATAAATCAGCACATTCCGTCTGGCCGTCCTCATTCCAACCATTCTATATTCAACCTGGAACTGACCTTTCGGCAATTCAATTGCATAGTAGCCTGCATTGTTTGACACAGCTCCGGCCTTAAGCTTGTCGACATATACTATTGCTCCGGCGACCGGCTCATCAGTTTCCATATCTTTTATTACTCCTGAAAGGAAAGCAGTACCGGATTTTTTCATGGCCGATGGAGCACCCATCCTGAATAGCTTAAACTCGTCATTTTTGTCAGCTTTTTCATTAACAAGAGAAGGCTGGAAATACATGATGGTGTCAGGTCTGCTTACTCTCCTTTTAAGATAATCCTGAAATTCCCTGCTGAAACTTGTCTTAATTGAATACCCTTTTGAGAGAATCAATTTGTCGTCATCAGTAATTATGAACGTGAATCCTGTATTTGCAAGTGATTTATCAAATATTTCATTCAGAGAATCATCAGATGAATTAACATTAAGATAAAGTGTGTCAACCCATCTGTTTGAATAATAGATTTTTACAGGAACTAATTTCTCGATGGTATCAGCAAGGTCTTTAAAAAGAATATCACTGAACCGGAGGGATAATAAATTATCCTGGCCTGTCAGTATCAAAGAAAAGAAATTAAGGAGAAGTATAACGCTGAATTTCCTCATCATGTTCCGGTTAATGATTTTTTATTGTATCAATGTATTCCAGAACTTTTATAAGATCATCTTTACCAGCGTTCTTAATTCTGATCCTGGAATTCTTCAGGAATTCACTTATTTCCCCTGACTTTTCGCCAAACATTGACAGGAACACCTTATTATTCTGTATACCGGTAAATGTTTCTCCGATAAGGACATATCTTTCAGGTGAGTATTTATATTCATTTAAAGCCTGATAATTGTACTGAATGGATTTATGTTTTATTATCAGCCTGGTATCTCCATCATAGGCTATTTCGTAGAAGCCATTCTCCAGGTTATTATCTTTATTTTCAGGGAATTTTAAGTATCTGAAGTTCATGGTTTGGCCGGGGAGGAAGAAACTGAATCCTTCAATAATATCTTTGTTAAGTGCAATGCGGGGATATTGGTTGTCGATAAAGCGGGAGGTATCGGTATAAATCAGTTCATCCAGGTAAGTGTCATATTGGAGCCTGATATTCTTATATTCTCTGGTTTTAAGTCTCAGCGTGGTGTTAAAAACCTGTCCTGAGAATAATAAGGGAGTTGTTCTGCCATGAATATTATAAGGCAGATATTCTTTACCGTTAATAATCTCTTTCGGAATTGTGACAGACTCAAAGTACAACCTGTAAAAATTATTTTTCTGTTGATCCCCGGTTTGAGATATTTCCCTGTTATTCTCAGGAGTCTGACCCGTAACGAAGGCAGATAAAATCAAAGGTAATACTATGACCAGATGCTTAATCAATCAGTAGTTTAAAATATAAATTGCCGAAATAACAAAATATTTCAGAACCTGTCATTATTATTCCACATTATTTCTGTGAATTTTAATCTGTAACGAAATTACCGGAAGATTGTAATAAATATATGATAAGTATTATTTTTGCCATCCTGTTTAAATTAAACCCTTATATGGTAAAAGATTTTACAACCGGTCAATGCTGAAATCATTATTAAAAGCCTTAGCCTGGTTGCCTTTAATATTGGCGCTTTCCACGTGTATTGAGCCTTATGATCCCGAACTGAAAGGATATGAATCAGTTATGGTAGTTGAGGGATTGATCACTGACGAAAGGGCTCCGTATGAAGTAAGACTATCGCGCAGCGTTCATCATGCAGATTCGATACCCGGAAGAATAACAGATGCAGAAGTTTCTATTACTGATGAAACAGGGAATATTACTTATCTGAGAAATTGTGGCGAAGGATTATATAAGACGGATCCCACTGAATTCATCGGAGTGACCGGAAATACCTATACGCTTCATATACTGACATCCGATGGAAATGAATACATGTCTGAACCGGCCATGATGCTTCCGGTACCGGAAATTGAAAGTGTCTATTATGAGAAGGATGAGGAGTATACCGGGAACCAAAGTGAAACACATGAGGGGATCAGAATTTACATCGATACCGGTGAAGGATCTGATGCGAGCCAGTATATTCGCTGGGAATACGAGGAAACCTGGAAATTCAGGCTGGCAAATTATAAACGGTTTAATTATATAAACGATTCTTTGATATTCCCGGTTGACAGGGAGGTAGAATTTTGCTGGAAGTCGGTGAAATCGTCGGTTATCCTGAACAATTCAATTTTACCGGGGCAGGCTGATTATATCACCAAAGCTCCGGTTTGTTTCATCGCTCCGGAAAAATCAGACCGTCTGACAATCCAGTATAGCATACTCGTCAGGCAATATTCGATTTCAAAGGAAGCATTTGTATTCTGGAATAACCTTAAACAGGTAAATGAAACCGGAGGAACTATTTTTGACTCGCAGCCTTATGCCGTAGTAAGTAATATTAATAATGTAAATGATCCCGGAGAAAAAGTGCTGGGATATTTTCAGGTTTCAGCAGTAAAACAGGAAAGAAAATATATAACCAGCAGCGAATTGACTGAGCTTGATCTGCCATGGTTTAATTATGATTGCATCAGATATGAAGTTGAGCCAGCGGATTATCCTCCGGCAAGTCCCATGCTTCCCCCGATGACCTGGGACCAATTATATGATATGTTTATCGGAACAGGCAATTTTACATTCGTGGAACCATTATATATGGGATCTACCCATGAACTTGAAAAACTGGTTTTTGTAGAAAAGGCCTGCTCGGATTGCGGGCTTGCGGGATCAGTTGACAAACCGGACTGGTGGATTGATCTGAATTAAGTTGCCAGGCATGAGAATAAACAAAAACCATATTTTGCTGACTGCTCTCTTCTTCATTTTAATTTTTCAGAACTTAGAAACATCGGGACAACCAATTGATTTAAACACTGATTCCTCCGATAATCAATATTACAGGGAAAAACTCTTTATCGATACCGACAGGGAGATTTATATAACCGGCGAGCAGATCTGGCTTAAGGTCTTTAATTTGAATGCGCTTAGCGGTACACCTGCCGGATTAAGCAAAATAGTTAATCTTGAATTAATTGACGGTTCCGGGAATCCTGTAAATCAGGTAAGGATGATGGTTGAAGGAAGTTCAGGATCTTCAGGATTCAGACTTTCGGATACCCTGAAGTCCGGAAATTATCTCTTAAGAGCATATACCAGCTGGATGCGGAATTTCGGGGAAGACCAGTTTTCTTACAAGTCCGTTACCATCATCAATCCGTTTAAGAATATTGGTGACCTTGCAGATTCAGTTGCCGGGCACCCGGATAATCCTGACTCAGGATATTCAGAATCAGGAAATCATGCGAATAGCGGATCAATTGAAGATCAGATCATAACAAGATTCAATCCGGATAAGGAAAAATACCGGACAAGAGAAAGGGTTAAGGCAGATATAGTTGTCACTGATGCTGCAGGAAATGCCGTTGATGCCGATTTATCGGTGTCGGTTGTGAAATCCTTTCTTGCAGGCAATGACAGGAAATTTATTATTGGCACATCAACAGATCCGGGTTTACTGAATAATCCCACTGATCCTCCTGCGTATTTGCCTGAACTTGAGGGAGAGCTGATCAGGGGTACAATCTCAAATAAAATAACCGGAGAACCTCTCAGGGAGATTGATATTTCACTTTCATTTGTCGGGAAAACAGCCAGATGTCAGTTCATGAAAACGAATTCAGAAGGCGGATTTATTTTTGTGGTTAAAGAACAGACCCAACCAGGTGAAATTGTTATTCAACCTCTCAGCGGGAATATTCCAGATAGTTATGTCGAGCTGGATTGGTCATTCAGCGATTCTTATAACGGATATAAACCGGTCTCATTTTCCATGGACAGCGCCATGGCAGAAGAGATTGATAATGCTGTGATAAGCATGCAGGTGAATAACATTTATGAACAGGAGAGAATTACAAAAGATGATTCGTCGGGAATTGAATTGCAAGACTTCTTTGGAGCTCCTGTCCGGAGAATTTATCTGGATGATTTTATAGAACTAACTGATATACGCGAGGTAGTGAAAGAACTGTTACCCGAAGTGATTTTATTCAGAAAGGATAAAACACCTGCCCTCAAAGTGGTCAGCAGCAATCCATATCAGATTTTCGAAGATCAGGCGCTGGTTCTTTTTGATGGAGTTCCGGTCACCGATATTGAAAATTTGCTGGAGGTTAGTTCAAATGAACTTGAAAGAATTGATATTGTTACTTCAAGGTATTTTTATTCGGACTATTTTTTTGACGGGATAATAAGTTTTGTCTCAAAGAGGGGAGATTTAAGTGCACTTAATAATGGCAGTTCTCTCTTCAGACAAGTGTTCGAAGGGAGTCTGGGGAAGAAGGATTTTTATCAGCCTGATTACAGTATTGACTCAATAAGGTTAAGCAGGATCCCGGATTACAGAAATACTCTTTACTGGAATGCGGATATTACAACTTGTCAATCCTGGCAGCCATAATGAAATCATTCTCCGATAATCCGTTAATGGCATGTGTCCAGAATTCGACAATGACTTTTCCGTAATGTACCTGCATATCGGGATGATGGCCTTGTTCTTCAGCCAGATCAGCCACGCTGTTAACGAATTCCATGGTATGCTTGAAATTCACAAAGGAAAATTCCTTCTGAATCTTTTTGTTTTCCAGAACGACCCAGCCGGCTGATATACTCTTTTTGAGTTCAGAAACCTCCGCCGGGGTCAGGGGTGGTACTCCGCCTTCACAGGGAACACATTTTTTATTGCTTAAGTCCATAAAAACATTGAATTTCAAATTGTCCATTTATAAATAGCATGCAATGAAATTGCATACATGAAACAATTTATTGATGACACTTGTTCGTCCTGTCCGGGAAAATAATGCCGGATCTGTCAGAAAAGAAGCTATTAACCGCAAAAGTCGCCAGGCCATCCTCCGTTAACTCTCCGGCGGGTAAAAAAATTGAAAAGTACGCAATGTTTAAACGCTGACCAGTTATATTATTAATAATGAGAGATTTGGTAAAAAGATTATCCATCCCCGGAAAAATATTAACAAAAATTTAAGATTTTTGACAAAATATTTTAAAAGTTAGATTTTTAAATAATCAAGACAGGTTTTAAATTTGCCTTCCGAAGTAAAATTTACTTATCCTATAAAATTCACTTAAAAATGGAGGATCTATTATGTCAGGCCGCAGTAAATGGTTAAGCTTATTTTTATTACTGTTATTCGGAATAACATCAATCAGTGGTCATGCGGCCTCGTTGGCCGACAGCGTCACTTTGTACACACCCTATACAAGAATTTCGGTTCCGCCCGGAGAATCGGTTGATTACAGCATTGATCTGATAAACAACTCAAAGGAGCTCAAAAACCTTGGTGTAGTGATATCAGGAATGCCAAATGGGTGGACCTGGGTGTTGAAATCAGGAGCATGGAATATTGGGCAGATTGCAATACTGCCGGGCCAGAAGCAAGTTTTGTCTCTTAAGGTAAATGTTCCCTTAAAAGTAAACAAAGGGACATACAGGTTCAGGATTGTGGCAGGAGAGTACTATTCATTGCCGCTTGCTATAATAGTGTCCGAACAGGGGAGTTTCGAGACGGAACTGACAACGCAGCAGGCCAATATGGAGGGTCATGCCAATGCCAATTTTACTTTCAATGCCGTTCTGAACAACCGGACCGCTGAAAAACAGTTATATGCTCTGAGGGCAAATGCTCTTCCGGGATGGGTTGTGACTTTTAAAGCCAATTATATCCAGGCAACTTCTGTTGAGGTTGAACCAAATACGACGAAAGATGTTTCCATCGAAATTAATCCGCCTGATAATATTGAAGCCGGGACCTACAGGATTCCTGTGAGTACAGGAAACAATGCAACAACTGCCGCACTGACCCTGGAAGTTGTTATAACCGGTACATTTAATATGGACCTTACCACTCCGACAGGTCTGTTAAGTACAAGCATTACAAGAGGTGATGAGAAGAAGGTGGAACTTCTCGTAAGGAATACCGGTTCATCCCCTCTTACAGGGATAACTCTGAGTGCTGCCTCTCCGGTCAACTGGAATGTCAGCTTTGAACCTGCGAAACTGGAGAGAATTGAGCCGGGCAAAAATGCACAGGTTTTCGCTACAATAAAAGCCGATAAGAAAGCAATAGCCGGTGACTATGTTACCAATATTGAAGCCAAAACTACAGAAACATCATCAAAAGCAACTTTCAGGATCTCGGTAAAGACACCGATGCTTCTGGGATGGATCGGCATATTTATAATTCTTGCGGCAATAGGTAGTGTCTGGTATCTGTTCAAAAAATATGGCAGGAGGTAAGCTGTGGCTGATAATATTATCGAACTGGCTGATCTTACAAAAATTTACGGAACACTTACGGCTGTTGATCATCTCAGCCTGACAATCCGGAGGGGTGAGGTATTTGCCCTGCTCGGTCCGAACGGTGCAGGAAAGACAACAACTATCCTCATGATGCTCGGACTGACGGATCCGACATCAGGATCGGTGAGGGTGTGCGGGGTAGATTCCACAACCAATCCGATCGAAGTGAAAAGGAGAGTTGGCTATCTGCCTGAGAATGTGGGATTTTACGATGATCTTACAGGATTGCAGAACCTTGTTTTTACGGCAAAGCTGAATGGAATTCCCGGCAATGAAGCAGAGAAGAAGGCCGGACAATTGATCGAAAAAGTGGGTTTGACAGCCGCTGCCAGGAAAAAAGCCGGTAAGTATTCCCGTGGGATGATCCAGCGCCTCGGACTTGCAGATGTACTGATCAAGAATCCTGAAGTGATCATCCTTGATGAACCTACACTTGGGATCGATCCTACAGGAGTACGGGAATTCCTTGAACTTATAGTTGAGTTAAGCAAGGAACAGGGGCTTACCGTTTTGTTCTGTTCACACCATCTGCACCTGGTGCAACAGGTTTGCGACCGGGTAGGTTTATTTGTGAATGGCAGACTTCTGGCCGAAGGAAACATTCAGGCACTAGCAGAGAGACTTTTCAGCGGAAGTCCTTATGTTATTGAGGCCGGGATCGACCATTCCATATCTGAGGCAAAGGGTCACCCGGGCGAAAAATACACTGCAGGATGGTTGAATGAGATCTTTAAATCCGTTGAGGGAATAATAGCGATTGACATTAAAGACAACAAAATGATGATCCAGTGTTCCCGTGATGCAGGTTCCGATATTGCAAAGACACTTGTAGAGGCGGGAGCCGGTTTGAATTATCTGAATAAAAAGGAATACGGACTCGATGATATTTATTACCGATATTTTGAAGGAGGTGAAAAATCATGAATACTAATATCAGAAAGAATGATACGGCAATGCATCCTTTCCGGGTGATCGTTCACAAGGAGATCTCGGACCATGTCAGCAGCTGGCGGTTCATTATCCTGATATCAATAATCGTACTGACCTGCTTCGGATCGATGTATACAGCTCTGTCAAATATCCGCACTGCCATCACTGCAGATGATGCTGATGCGCCCTTTCTGTTCCTCAAGCTTTACACACTCTCCGATGGAACACTTCCCTCATTTTTTGTCTTTGTAAGCTTTCTCGGACCATTGCTTGGTATCAGCCTTGGATTCGATACTGTAAATTCCGAACAGAACAAGGGAACACTCAGCCGTATACTTTCACAGCCGGTTCACCGCGATTATTTGATCAATGCCAAATTTGTTGCATCCCTTACAGTCATCAGCGTCCTGCTTTTTGCACTCGGATTCCTTGTAATGGGGCTCGGGATGATCATAATCGGTATCCCTCCGACACCCGAAGAGTTCCTTCGTATGGTTTTCTTTATCCTGCTGAGCATACTATATGTGGCATTCTGGCTTAATCTGGCGATCTTCTTTTCGGTAACATTCCGTCAGCCGGCAACTTCAGCATTGTCGTGCATTGCTGTCTGGTTATTCTTTACAGCATTTTATAATATAATAGTCAACCTGATCGCCAAAGCCATCCAGCCTTCAGTAATGGCTTCAACAAACCAGGTCTTCCGGTACCAGGAATTAATATTAACACTTATGAGGATATTACCCAGCGAACTCTACAGCGATGCCACAACAGTTCTCCTGATGCCATCTGTACGCAGTCTGGGTCCGCTGACAATGGAACAGGTCGTCGGTGCAATTCCCGGTCCGCTTCCATTGAGTCAGAGCGTGTTACTGGTATGGCCGCAGATCACAGGGTTAATTGCTGCAACAGTACTGTGTTTCGTGCTGTCGTATGTTTCGTTCATGAGAAGGGAGATCCGTTCAAGGTAACGATCAAACACTCAGCAGTTGTCTGACTTTTTCTGATATTTCCTTCCCGTCGGCTTTACCGGCCAGCTCTTTCATTGCAGCTCCCATCACTTTCCCCATATCGGCAGGCGATTTGGCTCCAACCCGTTCGATGATCCCTTTTATTATACCGGTTAACTCCGCATCGCTGACCTTTGCCGGAAGGTACTTTTCGAGTGTTTCGGCTTCTGCAATTTCTTTCTCGGACAGATCCTGCCTGTTATTCTCTTTATAGATCGCTGCAGATTCCCTTCTTTGCTTTACGAGTCTCTGGATAACCTTAAGTTCTTCCTCGGATGTAAGTGTGGAATCGCTTCCTTTTTCGCTTTTGGCAAGGAGAAATGCGGTTTTTGCAGCCCGTAATGCTTCAAGGGCTAATTTGTCTTTGCCTTTCATCGCAGCGATCAGATCGCCTGCAATTTTTTCCGTTAGTGACATATTATATAAGTATATTAAATTTTTGGTTGAATACAGGTACGAACTAATAAAGATACTAAGAATCTCATCAATTATGAATGATTTATATTGTTCACGGTTATCAGGTAATGCTTTTATACCGGAATAAGGAACCTGGTTTTTATGTTCTAATAACATTCGTTGCCTGGTTCAACATGAATGTTCACGGTAAGGTTCTCATAGCTTTTTGATAATTTTTCCTCGATCATGTTGCAGTACCTGTGGGCATCTCCAACTGAAACATTTTCAGGTATTTCCACATGGATGTCGATGAATCTGTAGTTCCCCGCGGCACGTGTTTTAAGGGCATGGTATTTCACTTTAATCCCGGACAGTTTTTTCTCAAGTGCTTTGATCTCATCAACGCTCCAGGCCGAATCGATGAGAGGCGAGAATGCTTTTTTCAGAAGCTCAAACGATTCGTGAATTATAAGAAATGCAACAATTATTGCTACCACGGGATCCAGCCATTTTATGCCTGTAAGTTTAATTAACACCAGGCCGGCGCCGACTCCGAGTGAGGTATAGACATCAGCCTTGAGGTGCAGTGCATCAGCTTCAAGGGCTATCGATTTTGTATTGCGTGCAACTTTGTAAAGGCGGTGAGATACAACAGAGTTGACAATAGCTGATATGATCATCACTGCTGCACCGATCCAGATCATTTCAAGTTCGAATGGTTCGCCTGCAAGCTTTTTGATAGCTTCTACAATGATCCATGCAGCAGCCACAAGTATCAGGATTGCTTCGACAACACCTGAGATGTTTTCGTATTTACCGTGTCCGTAAGGATGTTTCGGGTCGGCGGGAATATCCGAAAACTTAACCGAAAAATAGGCTACAAATGAGGCAAAGAGATCCATGGCAGAGTGTATTGCTTCGGAAATGATGCTAACCGATCCGCTTAAGACTCCGACTACCACCTTTAATATTATCAGGAGTGTATTTGATGCAACTGAAAGAGTGGCGACTTTTACTTTCGCGTTCATACAGAAAAATCAGCGTCCACCTGATTATTTGAGAATGGTGAACAAATCTAGAACAAATCAGACAGTAATCAGTTCATAACCGGTTGTGCCCAGTCCTATCTTTTCGGCATGTTCAATGCCAGCCTGCCATTACGTATCGGGATGTGCGAGCCTGAATTTATCCTCGTCCTTCAGTTCGTTTTGCTTGTGGCTCTCACGGCTCTTACTGCCGGGAAGGGCGGGAGCAGCCAGAACCATATCGACACACGCCTGGTCGAGTGCGACCGGGTCAAACGATGCTGCCATCCCGATATCGGGCACCAGCGGGTAATCATTTGAATCCCAGCAGTCGCAATCGGGCGATACATTCATTATGAAGCTTATGTGAAATGATGGTTTGTCTTTTATTGCTGCAAATGCATATTCGGAGATCCTTTTACAGGCGGCTTCTGCAGTGCTTTGCCATGAAACCCGTGAGGCATCGTACTGGCAAACAGCCACACATTGTCCGCAGCCGGTACAGATCTCATAATTTATATGTGCAATTTTGTCCTTTCCTACCTTTATAGCACCGTGGGCACAATATTTTTCACAGACTCTGCAGCCTGTACAGTTTTTTTCATATATCCTGGGCGATGACCCGGAATGAAGAAATAATTTTCCGCCTACGGACGCACAGCCCATGCCAAGGTTTTTAACAGTGCCTCCGAAACCTGTCAGTTCATGTCCTTTAAAATGGTTCATCGTAATTATTATGTCGGCATCCGCAATTGCAGCTCCGATTTTGGCCGAACCTGTTAATTCCAGATTTACCTCAATCTCGCGGAAATCTGTGCCTTTCAGACCATCGGCAATTATAACGGGACAATCCGTTACAAGAGGATTATAACCGTTCTCAAATGCTGCTTCGAGATGAGAAGGCGCATTGGACCTTCTTCCGAAATAGAGAGTATTGGTGTCGGTCAGAAAGGGAAATGCTTCTTTCGATTTCAGGAGTTTAACTACCGTGGCAGCATAATTTGGCCTCAGGTAAGCCAGGTTGCCTGGTTCCCCGAAATGGATTTTAATGGCAACAAACTTTTTCCTGAAATCAATTGATTCAATGCCGGCTTTAATCACCAGATTTTCAAGTTTTTTCAGAAGGTTCTGTGGAGGCCTGGTCCTCAGATTGGTAAAATAAACTTTTGATTTTTGCATTTCTTTTATCCTAAACGTTCTAATAATTGTCGATAGATTCAGCCCCGTTATCTCATCATTTTCTGATTCAGAATTCCGAGACCAGGTTGTGGATCTTTTCAATCAGCCATTTGGGAGTTGATGTGGCTCCGCAGATCCCAGCTGAAATCTTCCCGTCGAACCATGATCTTTTTATCTCGGCAGGTGAAGAAACAAAATAGGTTTCCGGATTGACACTCTTACAGACTGAATATAGCTGTTTGCCGTTGGAACTCTCCCGGCCGCTGACAAATATTATGACATCATGTTTCTTTGCAAACTCCCTGAGATGAGGTTCCCTGTTGGAAACCTGTCCACAGATAGTATTGTGTATTATAAGCAGTTTTTCCGGATCAGGGATACCTTTCTTTATCATTTCCAGGCGGAGAAGGTCAGCGAAACTGCGGTAATCTCTCACACTCATGGTTGTCTGTGCAAAGAGCATAACCGGTTTAGTGACATTTATTTTGTCCAGGTCGTCCGGGCCGGAAACCAGTATTCCTTCATTATTCATTTGTCCGAGCAATCCGACCACTTCCGCATGACCCGGCTTTCCGAACAAGACGATCTGTCCGTCCATTTCCCTGTATTTCAGCCATGTATCTTTGATCTTTGACTGGAGTTTCTTAACGATCGGGCATGTTGCTTCAATTATGGTAATGTTATTTTTCTCAGCCGTAAGGTATGTTTCGGGAGGTTCACCATGTGCCCGGATCAGCACTTTGCAGTCCCTGAGCTTATTGAATTCTTCATGATTTACAGACGCGAGTCCAAGGTCAGCAAGGCGTTCAACCTCTCTGTCATTGTGCACAATGGGACCAAGTGAATAAACCTTGTCTCCTCTCTGAAGGGCTTTTTCAGCGATCTCCACTGCGTTCCTGACACCGAAACAGAAACCTGATTTTTTATCAATTTCAGCAATCATTCAGTTTTTCCTCAATCAATGTTTGCACCCAAACCATCTGTTCCTCGATGGTCATCCTGCTGTTATCCAGTAATATAGCATCCGCTGCTCTCAATAACGGGCTGATGTCCCTGTTCTCATCAGTTAAATCCCTGGCAATTATATTTTTCCTTACCTCATCAAAATTCACTTTCAATCCCTTGCTTATCAGTTCGTCATACCTTCTTTTTGCCCTTATGTCAACTGATGCTGTCATGAATATTTTAAGGTCGGCACCGGGAAACACCACTGTTCCGATATCCCTCCCGTCCATCACCACTCCCTTTAATACTCCGATCTGCCTTTGCAGTTCCACCATCCTGTAACGTACTTCCGGGATCTTGCTTATGTTACTCACATGAGCGGAAACCTCAATACTCCGGATCTCCTTCTCGATATTCTCTGAATTCAGGAAAGTCTCATATTCACCTTTGTCGGGATTGTAAACAAATTCAATATCCAAATCTTTCAGCTCGGACGTGATCCTCTTCAGGTCCGGGACTCCGTTTTCAATAAGTCCTCTCCTCATACTATAAAGAGTAACTGCCCTGTACATTGCACCGCTGTCGATATAAATATAGTTCAACATGGCTGCGATTGCTTTTGCAAAAGAGCTCTTGCCACAGGATGAATAGCCGTCGATAGCGATTATAAGTTTTTTTTCCATAACCTGAGTTTAACCCACAGTTTTGACTTCCTGCACTGGTTCAACCCCCATCTCCCTGTCGGAACAGGAAACCCCCAGCCGCTTCGCGGCTTACCCCCTGAAGGGGGCCTAAATACCAACGGTATCCGACCCCCAAACCCCCTAAAAGGGGCTTAAATCCCAGATTAAAAGAAATTTCTCTGTTATCCTGAGAATTAGCCCCCCAGGGGGATGGGGGGTTATGACAATAAAATTACTGTTTCCAATCCTGAATTCAAAACTCTATTTTCTTAACCTTTTATATAACATATCAGTCTTGACGATCAGTGAAAAATTATTAGAAGATCCGGCAAGGTGATACCTTGCTCTTCCGAATTCAATTTTCATAAAGGAGGAGTTAACCCCGAAGCCCCATGAAAATCCGACTGTTCCTACTCTTCCCTCTGTTTGTAACTCCCTTCTTCTCTGATAGTTATAGCCTGCACTGATATAAAAATTCTTATGTGGAATCAGCTCAATACCAAATATGGCATGTCTTGCCAGATTTTCAAAAAATCCCGATGACTCATTATTTCCGGGGATTGTATCACCGTACAGGTGAGTAAGGTCAAATTTCTCAAGATGCCTCATAGTAAGTGAAAAACGGAACGGGGCATGAGCAAGCTCCCCTGATATGCCGGCCTGTATCTCAAAAGGCAGTTTTTCCTTCTTTTCCCCCGCATAGGAGGTAACCTGAAGTCCAATGTTCCTGATTGCCAAACCTGCCGAAAAGAGGCCTGATCTGTTGTGAAAGCTCCCCCCGATGTCGAATGCAAATCCAAATGAGGTGTAATCCTCCAGATGTGATAAAATTGGTTTGAAATTAATTCCCGCGCTGAAGAGTGAATCAATTTCCCTTGAATAGATCATTGAAAATGCATATTCGGCAGCATGAAAAGTACCCGTGATTACACCTGAAGGATCTGCTCCGGTAAATGATCCGTAGTTCAGGTATGTGAGCCCTGCCGCAAAATTACCTGTCGCCGGGAACGACCTGGAATACATTACCATGCCATAGTTGATCCCGGCAAAATAGTTTACATAATTCAACGCCAGACTTTTGTCCATTGACAAGTTGAGCAGTGCAGGATTATAATAGGCAAGATTCAGATTCTCTGTTTTCAGGGATACGTTGGAACCGCCGAGGGATGAAATGAGTCCTGAATGAGAAAGGTTCAGGAATTCATACACATTATCCCCGCCCGTCTGAGCGTCCAGAGCGGAGATCATTATACTGAATATAAGAATATATAAGCTTTTCCTGCCCATATTTTCAAATAAAGAACAAAGATAACAGGAAAATAATTATTGGCTTATATCCATAAAATTGTATTAATGAATGTGCTATATGTCAGCGGTGATTTTCAGGCAGTCTTTCCGGTCAGGACAAAAGCGCTTTCACGTTTTTTCCGGCGTCCATTGATCTGTGACATAAATAGTCCTGCAATAACTATAATCATCCCGATTAAGTTCTGAATGGTCAGCTTGTCACCCAGAATAATGAAAGAGAAAAGCGCTGTTAATACCGGGATACTATTCGTAAAGACATTGGCCCGTGAGATCCCCATATTCCTCACAGAGTAAGCAAATAGTATAAATGCCCCGCAGGAGGCAAAAACTGCAAGCTCAAGCAACGGGACGAAACTCCTGAACGAAAAAGGAGTATTGATAAATTCTTTGAGATCAGAAATCAGAAAAACAGGGAGGAAAAGCAGTGCACCGATCGTATTCTGTATGGTTACAATAAATACAGGGCTGTAATTACCGACCAGCCTGCCGAGTGTAAGATTAAACCCCACAGCGGAAAAAACAGCAAAGAGCAGAAGAAGTACCCCTTTGATACTGAATGAAAGAGATCCGTCTTTATTTAATACAAAGACAATGATCCCTAAAAATGAAATGACAATCCCTATATAATTTATAACCTTCAGCTTCTCCCTGTAAAATACCCATGCCCCCAGTGTGGCCATTACCGGGATTATTGAAATAATGACGGAACCGACAGTGGCAGACACATAGGTAAGACCGTAGCTTTCCCCGATGAAATAAAGAAATGGTTCAAAAATCGCCAGTAAAAGAAAAAGCTTCCTGTCCTCTTTCTTTATTTTTACAGAGGTTTTCGATAAAAAGATGAATGATACCAGGAGGATGACGGAAATGACCAGCCGTATAAATACAATTGTCAGTGGCAGGAATGTTTCATTTGCAACTTTAAACCATATAAAGGAAAACGACCAGAAGATCATGGCCAGAAAAATGGCTCCGTATGTAACTGCAAATTTTTTCACCCGGATCACCGGTGGCTTATATTTGTCCGGCGGCGCGAATTTACTATGATATATTTATAATTATACCGGCAAGCCGGAAAATTCTTTTTTCCCCTGTACGGATTCGTGCTTAAAGCACTTCGACCATGAACCTGGCAGGAGATTTTCTTATCGTATAAAAGGCAGATATATAAATATATAAGCCGGACAGATGTTTCGAACATGATTTGTTTTGTATTTAAAGGTGATTTGAATAAGAAGTATAAATTATTATCTTTGCCGCCCTGAGATAAAATAAGAATGCCTGAATTTCAGATAATGCAATTGAATACTAATTTTATAAACAAATTCAGAAATAAATGAAGATTCTGGTATGTATTAGTAATGTTCCCGACACAACAACCAAGATCAAGCTTGCGGAAGGGAGCAAAACAATTGACACAACCGGCATTCAATGGGTGATTAATCCATGGGATGAACTTTCGCTTACACGGGCTCTCGAATTAAAGGATGACCCGTCGTCCGGGGTAAAATCGGTGTCCGTCATACATGTGGGACCTGTTTCTTCGGAACCCACAATGCGAAAGGCTCTTGCCATTGGCGCTGATGATGCAGTGCGTGTGAACGCTGAGTCGTCCGATGCATATTTTGTTGCTGCCCAGATTGCAGAAGTCATAAAGAAGGATCAGTATGATATGGTTTTCTGTGGGATTGAATCGAGCGACTATAACGGATCACTGGTGGGAGGAATGGTCGCAGAATTCCTTGGAATACCTTCTGTATCTGCGGTTTCGTCGATTAAGGTCGAAAACGGTCAACCCGTTATTACCCGCGAAATAGACGGGGGAAAAGAGGTGATCACATTACCGGCACCCTTTGTCGCAATAGTGCAGAAAGGGATAGCCAAAGAACCACGCATTGCTGCAATGAGAGGTATTATGATGGCGCGGACCAAACCCATTAAGGTGTTTGAGGCTGTTCCGGTCAGTCCGCTTACGGAAATTACAGCTCTCGAGAAGCCTGCACCGCGCAAAGCCTGTAAATTCATCGATGCCGAAAATCCCGCACAGCTGATTGATTTGCTCCAGAACGAGGCAAAAGTTATCTGATCAGTCATTAATTTAAATCTAACCAAAATGTCAGTTTTAGTATATACCGAAAATTGGGACGGAAAATTTAAAAAACTAACCTTTGAACTGGTATCGTATGCATCAGAGATTGCTAAAATGCTCAATACCGGGCTTACAGCGTTATCGATAGGGAAAACAGATGATGCTGAACTGGCGAAACCGGGTAAATATGGTGCATCAAAAATAATCAGCATTGATAATGACATGCTGAATGTGCTTGACAGTCAGACTTATACACATGTTATTACGGAAATTGCACACAGCGAAAAGGCCACTGTTATAGTTCTTTCAAATAATAATACCGGCAGGGCAATTGCCCCCAGGCTCTCAGTGAAACTGAAAGCAGGAGTGGGATCGGGTGTAAGCAAACTTCCGCTTGGCACTGATCCGTTTACAGTGTATAAAAGAACTTATTCGGGAAATGCCTTTGCCCATGTGGTAATCAAGTCCGGGATAAAGATCCTTACCCTTGCACAGAACTCATTTGAACTTATCGAGTCGCCAGCCAATGCTGCCATTGTTAAAATGGATGTTCCTTTCGACAGTACACTTTTTAAGACTACTTTAAAAGAGGTCCGGAAACAGACGGGAAGGATCCTGCTTACCGATGCCGATATTGTGGTTTCCGGCGGAAGGGGGATGAAATCACCCGACAACTGGGCTCCGCTCGAGGAATTTGCATCACTTCTGGGTGCTGCCACGGCATGTTCACGGCCCGTTTCTGATGAAGGGTGGCGGCCACATGAAGAGCATACAGGACAGACCGGGAAGATAATTGCGCCTAACCTGTACGTTGCGGTCGGCATTTCAGGGTCGACTCAGCACCTCGCGGGAGTAAGCTCATCGAAGTATATTGTGGCCATAAATACCGATAAGGATGCTCCGATTTTCGAAGCGGCACAATATGGAATCGTCGGCGATGCTATGAAGGTTCTTCCGAAACTGGTTGACGCTCTAAAACAGGCTAAATAATACATATCATTATACGGGTGTTGCATGCAACACCCATACCACTATTATAATCAGATTAATGACCAAACAGATCATTTTTGCATTTATTCTACTGATTACCTTTGCCGCATTTTTTTATACCGTCCGCAGGATAATTAGATATTTCAGGCTTACTAAAAAAGGATTTCCCGTAAAAGACCCCGGTAAGAGATTTGTTGTGATGCTGAAGGTCGCCTTCGGGCAGACCAAGATCTTCCGCCGGCCTGTAATCGGATTTCTGCATGCACTTGTATTCTGGGGATTCTGTGTCATAATCTTCGGCAGTATCGAAATGGTAACCGATGGCCTTTCGGGAACGGAGCGGGCACTGAAATTCCTCGGTCCCTTCTATGATTTTCTGATGGCATCAGGAGATATTTTTGCACTACTTGTGGCAGTTGCAATAATCGTCTTCCTGGCACGCCGTCTCTTTTTCCATATTGGCAGATTTGAAGGCATCGAAATGAAAAAAAGATCCCACAGGGATGCCAATATCTCCCTCACACTGATACTGTTACTGATGATCTCCCTCATATTCATGAATACCGGGTATGTGGGATTTAACACGGTTACCGGAGCAGAGATTGCCGGAGTCTATCCATTCGGAACAAATTTCGCCGGGCTCTTTTCAGGAGTATCTGCAGAGGGTTTCCGGATCATGTACGAAATATCCTGGTGGGCACACATACTCCTTATCTTCTTCTTCGCAAACTACCTTCCCTATTCCAAGCATTTTCATGTATTCATGTCGGTGCCGAACGTGTTCCTTTCACGCCTTGAACCTCTTGGCAAGCTGATCAATATGAACAGCATCACAAGGGAAGTGAAACTCATGCTTGATCCGAATACTGCTTTCGTGCCGGTTGCAGCGGATACCCCGCCTGAAAGGTTCGGGATCAAAGATGCAGAGGATGCCACCTGGAAGAATTACTTCGATTCGTTATCGTGTACCGAATGCGGAAGATGCACATCCGTTTGTCCGGCAAATATTACAGGCAAGAAGCTGTCGCCAAGGAAAATAATGATGGATCTGAGGGCAAGGATGAAGGAGAAGGGACCGCTGATGGTTAAAAACGGCAGGGATTTTTCTGATAACAAGTCACTGCTGAGAGATTATATTTCCGAAGAGGAACTCTGGGCATGTACCACATGCAATGCATGTGCCACCGAGTGTCCCATAAATATCAATCAGCCTTCCCTGATAGTGGACATGCGGAGGTATCTTGTGCTTGAAGAAGCATCTGCCCCGGGGGAACTAAAAGCTGTTTTCAACAATATTGAAAACAATGGTGCTCCATGGCAGTATTCAGCGGAAGACCGGCTTGTATGGGCCAGAGATATCGGTTTCGAAATACCTGTAATGGCCGATCTATCTGCCGGCGGCAAGAGGCCGGAATATCTTTTCTGGGTTGGTTGTGCCGGCGC
>Ga0105101_10000067_pt1 | contig 37018 bp, 27 predicted proteins | sample PPLLak21cMay2015_2_FD_87037 | JGI IMG/M metagenome (GOLD analysis project Ga0105101, IMG submission 87037) | Freshwater sediment microbial communities from Prairie Pothole Lake near Jamestown, North Dakota, USA - PPLs Lake P8 Core (1) Depth... | ecosystem: Environmental > Aquatic > Freshwater >... | reverse complement strand
CGTGCTCGGCAGCTTGTAGCCATCCTTGTTGTGCACAGTGAACGACTTCGTAGCGCCTCCGGCATCCTTGATTGCAAAGGTGGTGTTGACCGACTGGATCCCCATGAGACGCACTGCGACCTTCGCGCCGGGTGCTGCCGTATAGGTCTCGGCCGGCGCGGTGCGGCTCCGCCCCTCGTTGCCATTCACGAGGAAGTACTTCGGGTTGTAGTCGGCGAACACCGTCGAATCGCCGACCGCCGTGTGATAGGCCGGGTCAACGGTGCTGAACATCATATTCCACTCGTAGTCGTAGGTCGGTCCGCCGGAGTTGATGACGTTGAGGAAATTGCCGCTGCCATCGACCGCCTTGACCACCAACGGCGCGTACATGCCCATTTCCAAGTGCTTCACGGTGTGCACGTGGCAGTGGTACATGTGGCTGCCGACGTAGCGGTTGTCGACACTGAAGCGGTAGTTGTCGCCGAGCACCGCCGCGCCGGTCTCGGGTACGCCGTCCTCGGACTGGTACACGTCCAGGCCGTGCCAGTGAATGGTGTGGCCGTGATACGGCGGGTTCTCTTGCGGTGCCATCATCATATTAAGCGTGACGTTGGCGGTCTGGCCTACGCCCAGTTGCAGCACCGGGCCGCTGATTGCGCAGCCTCCTCCTCCACCGCCGCCACCACCACCGGCGTTGCAAAATACCCAGAAGTTGACGTTGTTGCCGTCGCTCATGGTCTTGTTTACCTGACGCACTTGCAGGCTCACGCCATTGGCGGCGTTTAGCACCTCAATGCCATTGTTGGCACCGCCACCCATGCCGCCGCCACCCATACCGCCACCACCACCATCCATGCCGCCGCTGGTCGAACCGCTGGTCGTGCTGCTGACGGTCACACTGATGTCTTTCGGGCTGAAGCTGAAGCCGGCGCTGGTGTTTTTTACGGTATAAGTACCGGCGCTGCTCGACGACAGGTTCAGCGTGGCGGAAAAGCTGCCTTTGCCGGCGGTCTTGATGGTGATGGTTCGATACGAGGTGCTGATGCTGAAGCTGCTCAGATTCGAGGAGCTGCCCTTCGATACGCTCAGGCCGGACGGATAACTCCACTTGAAGGTCTTCGAGGATTTACCGTCATAGCCACTGAAAACGGATGAACCGTTTTGGCCGGTGGTCAGGGTCAGCGAGGCCGGCGAGAGGCTGGCGCTGGCAGCGTGGACCACCGGGCTGGCCGTGAACAGCAAGGCGATCATCAGTGTCGCGGCGTTAAACGTCTTTATCAGGCTGGAAGCCAAGGTTGATGCTTTCATTGTTCAGTCTCCGGATTATTGGCCGACCAGCAGGGTCGCGACGCCGTTCAAATAGACACCGTTGGCGGTCTCCATCTGTGCCGAGTGGATGTGCATCGGGTATATGCCGCTCCGGAGAGGGAACAGAACCATGGCGGTAGTGCCGGCCTTGACGTTGATGGTATCTCCCGGTTCCGACTTGGACAGGCGCAGACCATCATCGTCGATAATCTGGAAGTGGTTGGCATGAAAATGCAGCGACTGGTCAAGCTGCCCGGCGTTCACGATACGCACCAGCCCGGTCTGACCGGCTTGACCCTGCAGGATCGAGTTCGGATCGTGCATGCCATCGAAACCGCCGAGGCCGTTCATCATGAAAAAATTCGGGCGATAGGTGCCGGTATTCACTGTGCCGCCGTTACCGGCGACATCATTCCAGCGCGGCTTGTCCATGTCGGAGACGACCCACAGGCGCTCAAGATCGAAGCTCGGACCATTGGTCCAGGCCTTTTTTACGCCACCGGCGGCCCGCACCACCAGCGCGCCATACAGACCCATCTCGCGGTTGATGTTGGAATTGAGCGTGTCGGAGAACAGGTAGGTGCCGGCGCGCGGCGTCGTGAAGTTGTAGGTCTTGCTCGAGCCGGCCGCAATCGAATTGGTGTCGGTGGTCACGCCGCGCACCACGAAGTTGTGTGCCCGCGTGTGCTGGTTGTAGACCGTCACGGTCACGGTTTCGCCTTCCTGGGATTCCAGCAGCGGCCCCGGCACCATCGGGCCGGTGCCCGCGTTGTCGGTGAAGCCCCAGACCTTCAGCGTGGTACCGCCTGCACCGTTGATGGTGTGGGTACCGGCCTTGATGTACAGCGTGTAGGAAGCAGCGGAAACGACAACAGGGGAAAGGAACAGCGGGACCAGCAGGACAGTCAACCAATGGCGCGCAGACGCGCGCAAGCAAGCACGTGCTCTCATTCTCACATTCTCCTCGTTCAAGTGGTTTCGCCTGGCATCCACCGCGTCCAGGCGTTACGACCTCACGGCTCCATCAAAACAATCACGTGGAGCTCTATAAAATCTAATTAACCGCAAAATGCATCGTGCACTACATCTGTTTGAGCAGTTCCTTCCCTCCTGTGTCCGATGATGCTCCGTGTTTTATTCGAAGATAAAAAATGAAGATCTCTGTCACAAACTATTCATCATTTCTAGATCATTCATTCACATTATGCAAGGGAATATTTTTTGTTCCTGAGCAATACGCACAGGTATTTGCAGTGCGATCGGATTTCGAAAAAAGTGATGCGGGTGTCTTCAGGGACACACGAACAGATTTGAAAAAACAGCATGCGCAGGAAAACCAGGCGATGTCTGCCAACCGCGATGGGAAGGAAAGCGCAGCGAAAAAAATGCGCCCGCAGCACGCGTGTGCTGCGGGCGCACATCCGCCAGAATTTACCCGAGTAAGTCGCGTATCCGGTTACACACGTATTCAACGTGCGCGAGGGGCATGCCAGGATAGATTGGCAGAGACAAGACCTCGGTGCTCGCCTGCTCGCACACCGGCAGGCTGCCCGGCCTGTAGCCAAGCTGTTTGTACACGTCTTGCAGATGCAGGCCCTGCGGGTAACAGAAAGAGGTGCCGATCTGCGCGGCCGTCAGCGCATCGCGTACGACGTCGCGCTTCGGCATGCGCACGGTGAAGAGATTGTAGCTGTGTGCATCCGGCTTGAGCGCCACCGGCGGTTTCACCGGCGTGCCAGCGAAACGTTTCACGTACTCGGCCGCGACCGCGCGCCGGCCGTCGATGTCCTTGTCGATGGTGCGCAGCTTGAGACGCAGGAGTGCTGCCTGAATTTCGTCGAGGCGCGAATTCATGCCGATCTCGGTGTGCACGAACGGTTTGATCGCGCCATGATTGCGCAGGCGGCGGATGTGCTCGTTGAGATCGTCGCGGTTGGTGGTGATCATGCCGCCGTCGCCGTAGCCGCCGAGCACCTTGGTGGGATAGAAACTGAACGAACCGGTGTCGCCGATCGCGCCGGTCACCTTGCCGCCGCTGCGCGCGCCGAACGACTGCGCGCAATCCTCGATCACCGCCAGCTTGCGGTCCTTGGCGATCTGCATGATGGCATCCATGTCCGCGGCATGCCCGAAGATGTGCACCGGCATGATGGCACGCGTTTTCGGCGTCAGGCGCTTTACGATGCTTTCGGGATCGAGGCAATAGGTATCCGGCCGGATGTCGACGAACACCGGGGTGGCGCCGACGATGCTGATGGACTCGGCGCTGGCGAAAAAGGTCCACGGCGTGGTGATGACCTCGTCGCCCGGACCGATGCCGAGCGCGCGCAGCGACAGGATCAGCGAGTCGGTGCCGTTGGCGACGCCGATGGCGTGCTTCACACCGACGTAATTCGCAAACTCCTTCTCGAACTCGACGGTGTGTGGACCGAGAATAAAACTGCCCTTGGCGCCGCTCGCGCGGATGGTTTCCAGCCATTCGGCCTCGAGGGCCTTGAATGCTGTGCTGAGATCGAGAAACGGAACGGCGGTCACGGCTGACATGCGGCAATCCTCTCCTTGACCATGAGGGCGACGCGCAGCGCTTCGAGGCCGGTGCGGCCGTCGATGAGCGGCGCGCGGCGCGCGCGCACGGTGTTGACGAAATCGGCCAGCTCGGCATCGAGCGGCGCGGTGGGGGTAATGGACAGTTTCTCGCTCTTGATGTCCGGGCGACCGCCCGCCGGGTTGGGGAGGGCGATGACCTCATCAACCTGCTGGTCGGCGAAGTCGAGGGCATGATAGCTGTTCACGCCGAACACGCGGATGCGGCGCTGCTTCTTGGCGGAAATACGGCTCGCGGTCACGTCCGCCACCGCGCCGCTCTCGAACTCGAGGCGCGCGTTGGCGATGTCGGCATGTTCGGTGAGCACCGGCACGCCGATGGCGCGCAGGTCGCGGATCGGCGACTTCACCAGCGACATGACGATGTCGATGTCGTGAATCATCAGGTCGGTGACCACGTCCACGTCGGTGGCGCGCTCCGAGAAACCGCCGATGCGCGTCGCCTCAATGAAGCGCGGCTTGCCGACCCGCTTCACCAGCTCCATGAAGCCGGCGTTGTAGCGCTCCAGGTGCCCGACCTGAAAAGTGACGCCGGCGCGCTCGGCCAGCTCAACGAGTTGCAGGCCTTCTTCATAAGTCGGGGCGATCGGCTTTTCCATGAGCATGTGCACGCCATTCTCAAGGAATACCCGTGCGACGGCGAGATGATAAATCGTGGGTACGACGATGCTGACCGCATCGACTTTGCCGAGCAGGTCCTCTGGCTTGGCGTAGGCGGCGCACTGGTACTCGGTAGCAATGCGGGCGGCGGTGTCCGGGTCCGCATCCACCACGCCGACCAGTTCGACATCCGGCAGGCCCGCATAGATACGGGCGTGAAATTTTCCGAGGTAGCCTACACCCACTACCCCGACGCGCAGCTTCGAACTCATTCCGGATGTCACCGCAGAAGACCGTAAGGGCCGGTATTGTAAACGATTGCCGGAATTTCCGGCAGGGCAAACAGCCGGCTATGCCCCGGTCCGATAGGCGCGGGACTCGATGAACACCCTTAACAGGTTGGCGTCGATCTTGTTAGCGCGCGCCTCGGCGCCCAGGATGTCCAAGGCGTGCTCTGCACTCACCGCCAGCTTGTAGGGGCGGTCCGGCGCGGTCAGGGCATCGTAGATGTCCGAGATGGTCATCATGCGCGCCGGTACCGGGATGTCGGCCTGCGCCAGCCCGCGCGGATAGCCGCTGCCGTCGAGTTTTTCGTGGTGCGCGTAGGCGAACTCGGGCAGGCGCGCGAGATCGCGCGTCCAGGGGATCAGGCTCAGAAATTCGAAGGTGTGCGTCACGTGCGATTCGATCTCGATCCGCTCCTGCGCCGTCAGGCTGCCCTTGGGCAGGGTGAGGTCAGAGAATTCAAAGTCATGCAGCAGCGGCACGCCGCCGTCACCATCCGGGAAGCTGTAGGCCTGCACCTCGCGCAATTCCTGCGGGGCACTGGCGTGCAAAACGGTCGGCTCGTTGGCGCGCAGCACGGTGTGCAGGTACTGCTCGAGCCGCTGATGTTCGGCCGTCACCGCCTGTTCGATCTCCCGACGTCTTACCCGGAACTCCTCCGGGTCGTGCTCGACTTCCTCGAACAGTTCGAACAGCCTGCGGTAGGCCTGATGGGAAATACTGAGGCGCGCGTACTTGAAACGCTGCGTGAGCAGTTCGATCTGGTGCGGGTAGAGCTTCTTGGCCTTGACCAGCACGTCCTCGCGCACACCGACCTTGCCGAAGTCGTGCAGCAGCGCGGCATAGCGGATCTCGCGCAACTGGTCGCGCGAAAAGCGCAGGTCGCGCAGACCGGTGTCGTCGCTGCGGTCCACGGCCACCGCCAGGCGTTCGGTGAAATCCGCCACCCGGAACGAATGGCCGGCGGTGGTCGGATCGCGCGACTCGATGGCCTGCACCGAGGCCTTGATGAAGCCCTCGAACAGCCGTTCGATGTCCGCATGCAGCATGCTGTTCTCGATCGCCACGCCGGCCTGACCGGCAAGCGCCTGTGCCAGATGGCAGCTGCGCGCATCGAAAGATTGCACATGCGCAGCGATATCTTCGGGGGTACGCAGTTGCACGCCTGGCCGATTCTTGCGATTGATCAGCTGCAACACGCCGACCACGTCACCGATCTTATTGGTGAGTGGCAGCGTCAACAGCGATTTGGTGCGATAGCCGATAGCGCGATCCGAGGCCGGATTGAATTTATAAGGGGCCGTATCAGGAATGGCGTAGGCATCATCCAGCAATACACTCTCGCCGCTGCGCGCGACATACCCGGCGATGCTGTAATCACCGACCAACGTCTTCTGGGCGCTGGCCGTGGCGCTCGTGGAAGCGTTCTGCCACAGACGAAAATACAAGACGCCGTCGCGATCCCGCGTGTAGATGGAGGAACCGTCCGCACCGGTCAGACTGCGCGCATGGGTGAGAATCAGCGACAGCAACGTGTCGAGGACTTTCTCCGAGGCCAGCGCGCGTCCGATCTCGAGCACATTCTCGAGCATGCGCGCGGCATCTTCCGTGCTCTGCACGGCGAGCAGACGGAATGCCGCCTGCAAAACGGTGTAAACCGCCTCCGGCTGGCTGTCCGGATGCAATACTCCGGCGATAGCGGCGTGTTCCAGAACATCCGGGTCGGCATGCTCGCTCGGCCGGAACCACAGCACCAATACGAACGGCGCCACGGGCGGCGACGTCAGCAGTTGCCGGGCCTCGGGAATACTCAGAACCAGCACGCTGCCTTCGGGGGGCAAAATCAGACCCGGATGCACGCGCAGGTCTTTGCCGATGGCGGTCACGGGATAGATGGACAGCAGCGCATGTGCGTCGCGCGCGCCCTCGCCCAGCATCAGTTTTGCAGAAGTTTGATCCATGTATTGCCCCCGGGCTGAACGGTAACATGGAGACCCGGGTCTGTCATGGCGGCCGGAGAACTGCTCCTGCGTTTCCGGCACCTCCGCCATCTATGGCGGTCGTCTTACCTGCTGCGTATGCCTGCGTTATGCTGGCGGCATTCGTTACTGACCGCACTGATCCGACATGCTCCAAAAGTCCATCCTGATCACCGGCTGTTCCAGCGGCATCGGTCGCTGCCTGGCGCTCGGGTTGCACGCGCGCGGCTATCGCGTGTTCGCCACGGTGAAACAGGAAAAAGACATCGCCGCTCTGCGTGCCGCCGGGCTGGAAAGCCTGGTGCTCGACCTGCGTTCACCGGACTCGATCCGCGCGGCCGTGGATGAAGTGCTGGCTAATTGCGACGGCCAGCTCTATGCGCTCATCAACAACGGCGCTTACGGCCAACCGGGTGCAGTCGAGGATCTCACGCGCGAGGCGCTGCGCTTGCAGTTCGAGACCAATCTGTTCGGCACGCAGGAACTGACCAACCGGGTATTGCCGGTGATGCGCGCTTGCAATGCAGGCCGCATCGTACAGATCAGCTCGCTGCTCGGAATCGTGTGCATGGGATACCGCGGTGCCTACAACGCCAGCAAGTTCGCGCTGGAAGCGCTGAGCGACACCATGCGCCTGGAACTGCGCGGAACCAATATTTTCATTTCTCTGGTCGAACCCGGTCCCATCACCAGCCGTTTTCGCGATAACGCATTTGCCGCTTACAAAACGCACATCGACAAAACCCGCAGCGCACATCGCGAGTATTACGAACGGGTGGAGAAACGCCTCGGCGGCACCAAACCCCTGCCCTTCACCCTGCCGCCGGAAGCCGTGCTTGAGAAAGTGATCCATGCGCTGGTAGCGCGCCGGCCAAAGCTTCGTTACCCCGTGACCTTCCCGTCCCATCTGTTCACATGGTTGCGCCGCGTTCTCCCCGGACGCGCACTCGACCGGATCATGGCCAAAGTGAGCAACAGCGGGCAACGCTGAATGATCCGACCACCGGCAAGGCGCGTGGTCAGAAAATTACCGCTTGCAAACTTTCTTACTGTATCCAGGGCTTGTCCGCCGTCATGGAGATGCTTTGCGTCTCTTTGGTCATGCCCTCGGACAGCTTGATGCGCAGACCCAGGTTGTTGCGCGAGTCGGCGTTGTGCAGCGCCTCGTCGCGGCTGATGAGGCCGGCCTTGTACAGATCGAACAGCGACTGGTCGAAGGTCAGCATACCAAGCGCGTTGCTGCTCTCCATGACATCGTGGATCTTGTCGATCTTGGCCTGCTGGATCAGCTCCGAAATATACGGCGAGACCAGCAAGATCTCGAACGCCGGCACCCGCCGGCCGTGCAGGCCCTGGATCAGCCGCTGGGAAATCACCGCCTTGAGATTGAGCGACAGGTCCATGAACAGCTGCTTGTGTGCGTCCTCGGGGAAGAAGTTGATGATGCGCTCGAGCGTCTGATAGGTGTTGTTGGCGTGCAGCGTGGACAGGCACAGGTGGCCGGTCTCGGCATAGGCGACGGCGTTCATCATGGTATCGCGGTCGCGGATCTCGCCGATCAGAATCACGTCCGGCGCTTCGCGCATGGCGTTTTTGAGAGCATTGGCATAGGACAGGGTGTCCAGCCCGACTTCGCGCTGATCGACGATCGACATCTTGTGCTCGTGGATATACTCGATCGGATCCTCGATGGTCAGAACGTGGCCGGTGGCGTGCTGGTTGCGGTGGTCGAGCATGGCGGCCAGGGTGGTGGATTTTCCCGAGCCGGTGGAGCCGACGATGAGCATGAGCCCGCGCTTCTCCAGAATGAGCTGCTTCAGGACAGGCGGCAGGTGCAGCTCCTCGAAGCCGGGGATCTTTGACTTGATGTAACGCACCGTCATGGCCACGTCGCCGCGTTGACGGAAGACGTTGACGCGGAAACGACCAACGCCCTGCATCGTGATCGCCAGGTTCATTTCGAGATCCCGTTCGAAGCTCTTCTTCTGCGCGTCGCTCATGATCGAGTAGGCGAGTTGCTGCACCGCGCCCGGCGCAAGCGGTGTGTTGCCAATGGGAAGGGTCGAGCCCTCGGTCTTGATGTTGACCGGAGCACCGGGGCTGAAGAACAGATCCGAGGCGCCCTTCTCCACCATCAATTGCAGATAGGCCGTGATGTCCATTGCCACCTCCTGTGTGGATACCGGGGATACGTACCGGCAGCCTACTCCAATCGCACGCGGTACGCCTCCGCCAGCGAAATCTTGCGCTGGCGCGCCTGCGCGAGCGCGTTCTGCGTGAGCGGCATCATGCCGTCCTTCAACGCCTGCGCGTGCAGCTCGCCGATCGTCACTCCTTCCTGGATTCGGTCACGCAGCTCCGGCGTGGCGCGCAACAGTTCGTATACCGCCAGGCGCCCGCTGAAGCCGGTGTGGTTGCATTTTTCGCAGCCGGCGCCGCGGTAAAAGACCTCGTCGTCATCGATGCCGAGGAACTTGCGAATCCCCGGCTCGACGGTTTCCTCCGCGACGCAGTGCGGGCAGTTGCGCCGCACCAGGCGCTGCGCCAGCACGCCGAGCAGGGTGGCGCTCAGGAGATAGGGCTCCATGCCCATCTCCATCAGCCGCGTCACCGCGCTGGCGGCTTCGTTGGTGTGCAGCGTGGACAGCACCAGGTGGCCGGTGAGCGCGCTCTCGATGGCGATCTTGCCGGTCTCCTGGTCGCGGATCTCGCCGATCATGATCACGTCCGGGTCGTGCCGCAGGATATGGCGCAGAGCCTTGGCGAAGCTGTAGCCGGCGACCGGGTTGACCTGGATCTGCTCGACGCCGTCGATGTGATACTCGACCGGATCCTCGACCGTGATCAGGTTGACGTTCTGCTTGCGCACCTCGCCGATGGCCGCGTACAGGGTCGTGCTCTTGCCGCAGCCGGTCGGGCCCGTGACCAGGACGATGCCGTTGTTGCGGCACAGCAGGTCGTTAAAGGCCGCCTCGTCGTTCTGGCTGAAACCCAGCTCCGCGACGGATTTCAGGCCGCCCTCGTTGTTGAGAATGCGGATCACCACGCTCTCGCCGTCCACGGTCGGAATCACGGAAATGCGCAGGTCCACCACCTTGCCCTCGTGGATCACGCGCGCCCCGCCATCCTGCGGCAGGCGCCGCTCGGCGATATTCATGCGGCCGATGATCTTGATGCGGCTGACCAGCGCCGGCAGGATCGCCTTGTTGAAACTGCGGCTCTTGATCAGGTTGCCGTCGATACGGTAAAGCAGGTCGGCGGTTTTACGGGTCGGATGCAAGTGCACATCGGAGGCGCGCTGGCCGATGCCGCTCAGGATGATGCCGGTGACTAGCCGCACAATGGGTTTCTCCTTGCCCAGTCGCACGGCCTCCAGGAACTCGCGTTCGCCCTGGTCCTGATCGTCTTCGCTCCCCTCCAGGGTCTGGAGATTTTCCGCATCGGACTGGAGACTTTCCGTATTCGGCACGCTGTAATACTTGCCGATCGCCCACTCGATGTCCTCGCGCGTGGCCACGGCCGCCTCGACGTTGTGCCCGGTGGTAAACCGCAGCAGGTTGTGCGCCTCCATGTCCGTCGGGTCCTGCATGGCCACCACCAGGCAGTCCTGATGCAGCATCAGCGGCATGAGCAGGTGCTTGCGCGCCAGCTCCTCGGTGACGAGCGGCAACATCTTCGGATCGATCTCGAAGTCGTGCAACTGCACGAACGGGATACCGAGGTTGTGCGCGATCGTGGCATGCACCGCCTCGCTCGTGGTGGCGCCCATCTCCACGAGGATGTCGCCCAGGCGCTTCTTGCGGTCGCGCTTCTGCAGTTCGAGCGCGTAGGCGAGTTGCTTCAGGCTGATCAGGCCGTCGGCGATCAGCAGCTCGCCGAGCTTGCGGGCCGGGAAGTCCGCCTGTTCTTCCAGGGCCTTCTTGAGATCATCGGCCGTAATCGCCACGGTCGAGTGAACGTACGCGCCGAGTTTCTTGCCGCGCTGATCCTGCTGCGCGTCGAGCGCGGCGTGCACGGCGCCCGGCGCGACCCGCCCGGCCGCGATCAGGGATTCGCCCAGCCGCGGCCCGCTGCGGTAATTCTTGAGCACCCGGTTCGGAACGAACAGCATCCGCAACTTGCCCGTGCTGTCACGCCGGTACAGATACAGGCCCTCCGGTTGGGCGAACAGGCCGTGCGCGTTTCCGTTGACCTCGCGGCCGTCGATATAGGTCAGCGTGAACTTCTGCGCCTCACTGGACGGCGCCGGCATGACTTCGCCACTGGGCGGCGATTGCGGTTCGTGGAACATCAGGTAGCGCAGACTGCTCACCGGCAACTCGACGCTGACACCGATTGGCCGTGCGATGCGCGCGCCCGTCTGGCTGGAAAAACTGGTCAGCCGTCCCTCGACCACCTCGCCATTCATGAGATGCGCCGCGACATTGCCGCCAGTCACCAGCATCCTGTCCCCGGCGATGCACTGGTAGCGGACGAGCAGACGGAGCGGGTCATACCGGAAGGCTTCCTTATTAGTTATTGGCGGGTCGGAGACACGACCCGGTCGATTCTGTCCTTAACCAGTTGTTAACGATGCTCGACGATGCCAACCCGGCTGTCAACGGCACGGCTGGCGATCCCGAAGCAGGAGTTGATCCGTACACTCATCAACTCAATGGCGACCTGCGCACCGGTTCACCTGGCTGTGTCGTCTGTTACCCGGTCACAGGCGCTACCGGGTGCTGGCTGCGGTCGGCAATAGCGGCCAGAGCGTACGAACTTCTATACCCTCCAACAATTCATGTCTATTCCCACGGTTATAGGTATACTAAATTAGTAGGGGATATCCGCATCCAGCATTTTTAAGTTGCGGTCTGTACTGCTCACACCCAGAACTAGGAAGGGTCTGGTGCACAGAGGTTTCAACGACCAACTCAGCAAATGGACCGCCCGGCTGCCGTTCTCGAGCCTGCGGGCAAGATTGTTGCTGCTCCTTTTTCTTGCCCTCCTGCCCGCCTACGGTTTCATTCTGTATTCCGTCTTCGAGGCTCGCCAGCAGGCTGCAGAGCATGCCCGCGAGAATGCGCTCTGGCTGACGCGCCTGATGGCGTCGGAGCAGAAGAGCCTCATCGAGGTGATCCGGCAACAGTTGCAAAGCCTCGCACAGCTTTCGATTGTGCACCGCCCGGAGCAGGCGGCGCTGTGCAGCCGCACCTTCGCCAGTCTGCGCGCACAAAATTCCTTTTATGCAAACCTCGGTGTGATTAACTCTGACGGCACGCTGCGCTGCAGCGCCCTCCCGTTCGCGGGCCGCGTCAATCTCTCCGACCGGGATTTTTTCCGCGAGACCCTGCGCACGCGTGCATTCGCCGTCGGCGGCTATCAGATCGACCGCGTGACCGGCAAAGGCAGCGCCAACCTCGCCTATCCCGTGCTGGACGCGGCCAACACCCCCCAGGCAGCGGTGTTCATCGCGCTCGACCTCGGCGCGCTGGCCGACAGGCTGATTGAAACCACGAGCCTGCCCGAAGGCTCGACACTCACCATACTCGACAACCACGGCACGATCCTGGCGCGTCAACCGGATCCCGAGCAGTGGGTCGGCCAATCGCTGCCGGATGCACCGTTGATCCAGACGATCCGCAGCAATGGCGATGAAGGCAACGCCGAGGAAACCGGTATCGACGGGGTGGAACGGCTGTACGTGTTCAAACTCTTCTATTCCACTGCGGCGAAACAGATCTACATCAGCGCCGGCATCCCCACAGCCGCCGTCTTTGCCGATGCAAAGCGTCTCCTTGCCCGCGCCCTGCTGTTGATATCGCTGGTCACCGCCGCCGCGGCCGCGGTCATCTGGGTGGGCAGCAATGCCCTCCTGCTGCAACCGGCGGCGACGCTGATGCGGGCGGCGCGCCGCTTAGGGCAAGGCGACCTCAGCGCGCGCACCGTCCTGGCACATACCTCGGACGAACTCGGCCAGATTGCCCACAGCTTCGATGGCATGGCCAGTGCCCTGCAGGCGCGCGAGTCCGAGGCCGCGCGCGCCAAGGAGGAGATTCGTCAACTGAATGCCGACCTGGAACACAAGGTCACTGAGCGCACCGCTGAACTTGCGGCCGCCAATCAGGAGCTCGAGGCCTTCAGCTACTCGGTGTCGCACGACCTGCGCGCGCCGCTGCGCGCGATTGACGGTTTCAGCCAGGCGGTGATCGAAGACTACGCGGACAAGCTGGGCGACCAGGGCAAGAATCATCTCAACCGGGTGCGCGCCGCCACCCAGCACATGGGGCATCTCATTGACGACCTGATCAAGCTGGCGCGCGTGGCGCGCGCCGAGATGAAGCGCGAAGCGGTGGATCTCAGTGCGCTCGCCGGCAACGTGCTGGCGGACCTTCAGGCCAGCGAACCGGCGCGCAAGGTGGAATGGCGCGTTGAGCCCGGCCTGGTTGCAACGGGCGATGCAAATCTGCTGCGCGTGGTGCTGGACAACCTGCTTGGCAACGCCTGGAAGTTCACCGGCAAACTAGCCCGCGCCCGCATCGAGTTCGGCGTCCTCCAGCAGACGAGTCCAGGGATGGACGAGGTAGACCGCGTCGGGAACAGGCGGTCGGAGACCAGCGGACCGACCTACTTCGTGCGCGACAACGGTGTCGGCTTCGACATGACCTATGCCGGCAAATTATTCAGCGCGTTCCAGCGCCTGCATAATGTGAGCGAGTTTCCCGGCACCGGCATCGGGCTCGCCACGGTGCGACGCATTATCCACCGCCATGGCGGCCGGGTATGGGCCGAAGGCGCCGCGGGCAAGGGGGCGACATTTTATTTTTCCCTTTGACTGCACCATCCTTGCCTTAACGAGCCTTTAATTAAAAATAATAAGGAGAAGCGTGTGAGCGACAAAACGATACTACTGGTGGAAGACAATCCCGACGACGAAGCGCTGACCCTGCGGGCCTTGAAGAAAAACAACATTCTCAACCCGGTGACAATCGCGCGCGATGGCGTGGAGGCGCTGGATTACCTGTTTTGCCAGGGCGCCTACGCCGGACGCGATGCGAACCTGCAGCCCGCCGTGATCCTGCTGGACCTGAAGCTGCCGAAGGTCGATGGCCTGGAAGTGCTCAAGCGCCTGCGCGCCGACGCGCGCACCCGGCTGCTGCCGGTGGTGATTTTGACTTCCTCGAAGGAAGAGCAGGATCTGGCCAGCGGCTACAGCCTGGGCGCGAACAGCTACATCCGCAAGCCGGTGGACTTCACCCAGTTCATGGAGGCGATCCGGCAGGTCGGACTCTATTGGCTGATGATGAACGAACCGCCGCCAAAAAAATAACGATCCGATGACCACTCCACTGCGCATCCTGATCGTCGAGGACTCGGAGGCCGACACCGAGCTGCTGCTGCGCGAGCTGCAGCGCGGCGGCTACGCGCCTGAGTTCGAACGGGTGGAGACACCAGCGGGACTGAATTCCGCGCTGGCCCGGCAATCCTGGGACCTGATCGTCTCCGACAATGCCATGCCGCACTTCGACGGTCTGCATGCACTGAAGCTCACCCAGGAAACGGGACTCGACATCCCGTTCATCATTGTCTCCGGGTCGATCGGCGAGGATGTCGCGGTCGCGGCCATGAAGGCCGGCGCCCACGACTATCTGATGAAAGGCAACACCGCGCGCCTGCTGCCCGCCATCGAACGCGAGCTGCGCGAAGCGCGCATGCGGCAGGAACGCCGCCTGGCGGATGAGACCATCCAGCGTCTCGCCTACACCGACCCGGTCACCGGCCTGCCGAACCGGATCCGGTTCCTCGAACTGGTTCAGACAGCCGTGGCGGCCGGACTACGCGAACACCACACCGTGGCCGTGCTGCTCCTGAACCTCGATCGCTTCCGCGAGATCAACGAGACGCTCGGCCACGGCCGCGGCGACAGCCTGTTGCAGAAAGTCGGCATACGCCTGCGCAGCGCATTGTTCGCGCCCGATGTGATCGCGCGCCTCGGCGGCGACGAGTTCGGCATCCTGCTGCCGCGGCTGGCGGCCGTCGACGATGTGCAACATGTCGTCAAGAAGCTGCAACACTTCATGGAAGTGGCGTTCATTCTTGACGAGATTCCGATTAGCGTCGAGGCCAGTCTTGGCGTGGCGACCATGCCCGAACACGCCGGCGACGCGGATACGCTGCTGCAACGCGCGGACATCGCCATGTACCGCGCCAAACAGATGGCGAGCGGCTGTGCCGTCTACACACCGGAATACGATCGCCGCAGTCCCGAACGGCTTGGGCTCATGGCGGAGTTGCGCGACGCCATCGAAGGCGGCCAGCTGCTGCTGCATTTCCAGCCGAAGGTGGAGATTGAAACCCGCCGCATCGTCGGCACCGAAGCGTTGGTGCGTTGGCAACACCCGCGCCTCGGGTTGCTTGCGCCCGATAAATTTATCCTGGCTGCGGAGCAAACCGGGCTCATCGGCCCGCTGACCCGCTGGGTGCTGATCGACGCGCTCAGCCATTACCAAGACGCGCGCCGCCAGGGCATTCAAATTCGGCGGGTGAGTGTAAACCTCTCGGCACGCTCGCTGCATGACCCGCGCCTGCCGGAACTTGTTGAGGCGGCACTCAAGGCAACCGGCGCCGAACCCGGCCGGTTGACGCTGGAAATCACCGAAAGCGCCATCGTGCTCGATCCGAAGCGCGCCGGGAAAACCCTGACGGCATTGAGTCGCTTGGGTGTATGGCTCTCCATTGACGACTTCGGCACCGGCTATACCTCGCTCGCCAGCATCAAGCACTTGCCCGTCAACGAGATCAAGATCGACAAATCGTTCGTCCTGGGGATGTTGACGACCAGCAGCGACGCGATGATCGTGCGCTCGGTGATCGACCTCGGTCACAACCTCGGCCTGCGGGTCGTGGCGGAAGGCGTGGAAACGCAGGGGATGTTCGATGCCCTCGCCGCCCTCGGCTGCGACGAGGCCCAGGGCTATTTCATCAGCAAGCCGCTGGCCTGCGAGACCCTGAAAAGCTGGTTCCCGACAGCGGCCTGGAAACTCGCACCAGCCGGTTAATCCAGCAGGTGCGACACCAGCCCGTCGGCCAGCTTCGGTTCGAACCAGGTGGACTTGGGTGGCATGACTTCGCCGGCGTCGGCGACGCTCATGAGATCGGCCATCGAAGTCGGGAAGAGCGCGAAGGCGCAGGCCATCTCGCCCGAGTCCACACGCTTTTCCAGTTCCTGCAGGCCGCGGATGCCACCGACAAAGTCGATGCGCTTGTCACGGCGCGGGTCGCCGATCCCGAGGATCGGGCCGAGCAGGTTGTCCTGCAACAAGCTCACGTCCAGGCGCCGGACCGGATCGTTGTCCGGAATGAATTCGGGGTCGATATGCAACCGGTACCAGTGGCCGTCGAGATACATGCCGAACTCGCGCGCGCGGCCCGGCTTTACCGCCGCCAACTCGACCTCGACGCTGAAGGCCTCGGCGATTTCGGCGACAAATTCCTCCACCGAGTGTCCGTGCAGATCCTTGACCACCCGGTTGTAATCGAGGATCTGCATCTGGTTATCCGGAAAAATTACCGCCAGAAAATAATTGTACGGCTCCTCGCCGCTGTGGGCCGGATTGGCGTTCCGGCGTGCCGCCGCCACACGCGAAGCCGCCGCCGAACGATGGTGACCATCGGCGATGTAGAGATTTTTCATGGCGTCGAAGGCCGACGTGATGGTCTCGATCGCCGCCGGATCGCGCAGCGTCCAGAGTGTGTGGTGCACACCGTCATCGGCAGTCACATCCACCTCCGGGGCCGCGGACGTGGCGCGCGCTACCAGTGAATCAACCTCCGCATTGTGTTTATAGGTGAGGAACACCGGTCCGGTCTGGGCATTGAGCGCTTCGATCTGGCGCACGCGGTCGTCTTCCTTGTCCGGGCGCGTGAACTCGTGCTTGCGGATGCGATTGCTGTCGTAGTCCGGCACGGACGCCACGGCGACAATGCCGGTCTGGGTATGCGTGCCCATCACCAGACGGTAGAGGTAGTAGCAGGGCTGCGGGTCGCGCGCCAGCACGCCCTCGCTCTGCATGCGTTCGAAGTTCTCCTTGCCCTTGGCGTAGACCGCAGGACTATAGGGATCGGTTTTCGGTGGCAGGTCGATCTCCGGTTTGGAGATGTGCAGGAAACTCCAAGGCCTGTCGGCGGCACGCGCACGCGCCTCCTCGGTATTGAGAACATCGTAGGGCGGCGCGAGCACATCGGCGGCGCGGCCGGGGGCCGGGCGCAGACCGGCAAACGGGCGAATCAACGACATAAAGCTCTCCGGATGAATCGAATCAAGGCGAACATTGATTGTTGATTATTATGGCAGGACAAACGCGGTAGGGCTGCAATTATTATGGCAAGTCACTTCATTAAATTATACCCGTGCCCGCAGGTCAAACCGCGCGCATAGGCCGCTGACAATGAAGCCCTACTGCGTTCGTCTTGCCATAAGATTAGTGGCGCACGCCGGCACAGGGTATGATGCGCGCCGGTTTCCGCACCCGGCCCGTTCCGCATGCCCCTTCCTGCCTGTCGCACCTACCTCCCGCCTGAATGGGCTCCGCAGAGCGGCGTGATGCTGACCTGGCCGCACGCCCAGAGCGACTGGGCGCCGATCCTGCATGCCGTCGAACCGGTGTTTACCGCCATCGCCGCGGCGATTGCTCGCCATGAGATGGTGCTCATCGCCTGTCACGATGAGTCAGTGCGCACACAGGTGGCGAGCCAGTTGCGCGCCGCCGGTGTGCCCGACGCGCGCGTGCGCCTGCACGTGGCGCCTGCCAACGACACCTGGGCGCGTGACCACGGGCCGATCACGGTACTCTGCCAAAGCGAACCGACACTGCTCGACTTTGAGTTCAATGGCTGGGGCGGCAAGTACGCCTGCGAACTCGACAATCTCATCACCCGCCAACTGCATGCGCAGGGCGCGTTCGGCGATGCGCCGCTCGAATCCGTGCAGCTGATCCTCGAAGGCGGCTCGATCGAAGTGGACGGTCAGGGGACGCTGCTCACCACCACGCGCTGCCTGCTTAGCCCCACACGCAACCCCGGCCGCACGCGCGCGCAGATCGAAACGCAACTTGCCGCATTGCTCGGCATCACGCGATTCCTGTGGCTCGACAACGGCTATCTCGCCGGCGACGACACCGACAGCCACATCGACACGCTCGCGCGCCTGTGCGATTCGGACACCATTGCCTATGTCGCCTGCGACGATCCGGCCGATGAGCATTACGCAGAACTACAGGCCATGGAAACGGAGTTGCAGGCATTCCGCACCGCGTCCGGGCAGCCCTACCGGCTGGTCGCGCTACCCTGGCCACATGCAAGATTCGACGACGATGGCGCGCGCCTGCCGGCCACCTATGCCAATTTCCTCATTATCAATGACGCCGTGCTGGTGCCCACCTACGACGATCCCGCGGATATCGCGGCGCTGGCGCGTATCCGTAGTTGTTTTCCGGGGCGCGAGGTAATCGGCATCGATTGCCTGCCGCTCATCTACCAGCACGGCAGCCTGCATTGCGTGACGATGCAGATTCCGGCTGGTGTTCTGTAGATGTAGCAGGGCGCTTTGCCATACGGCCAGACCGGCGTCGCCTTACTCGCCCCGCATCGAAGCAGTCGCAAAACCGCCCGCCAGTTGTCCGGCGGGCCGTTTCTCTGAAACGATCCGCTTACTTCTTCTTTTCGTCCTTCGCCTCGATCTTGATCGCGCTCATGGTGTATTCGACCGTAACCTTGGCGCCTTTCTTGATGTCGCCTTTCACGCTCGTGGCCGGGGTGCGGGCGATTTCCCACTTCTCCTTACCCTTTTGGACGACAATCTTGCTGTCGGTCACTTCAACAACCGGACCGGTCACCTGATAGGCCAAGGCCGGTACGGCGAACAACGTGCAGACGGCAAGCACGGCAATGCGCTTTTTCATGGTTTTTCCTTTGTTGTCAGGTGGCAGGGACAGCCAGCATTCCGGCAGCCGCCATGGATTGTCAAGCACGCGGTGCGGATGGGCAGAACGGTATGGGCTTGCTAACATGAGCAGCATGAACCGCCGCCTCAAGGTCGGCCTCGTGCAGCAGGCGTGCAGCGAGGACCGCGACAGGAATCTGGCCACCAGCATGGAATGCGTGCGTGCCGCACAGGCGCGCGGCGCGCAGCTCGTATTGCTGCAGGAACTGCACACCGGCGTTTACTTCTGCCAGAGCGAAGACACGCAGCGCTTCGACCAGGCCGAGCCGGTGCCCGGCCCGACCACCGACACACTCGGTGCGCTAGCGCAGGAGCTCGGCATCGTGATCGTTGCCTCGGTGTTCGAGCGGCGCGCGGCCGGCCTGTACCACAATACCGCCGTGGTGCTGGACAGCGACGGCCGGATTGCCGGCAGCTACCGCAAGATGCACATCCCGGACGATCCCGGTTTCTATGAAAAGTTCTACTTTACGCCCGGCGATCCTTCGACAGGCTCAGGACAGGGTCTCGGTTTCCAGCCCATCAACACCAGCGTCGGACGGCTCGGCGTCCTGGTGTGCTGGGACCAGTGGTACCCCGAGGCCGCGCGTCTCATGGCACTCAACGGTGCCGAATTGCTGCTCTACCCGACGGCCATTGGCTGGGATCCACGCGACAGCGATGCCGAAAAATCACGTCAGCGCGATGCCTGGATCACCATTCAACGCGCGCACGCCGTGGCCAACGGCCTGCCGGTGCTCGCGTGCAACCGCGCCGGCCATGAACCGGATCCCTCCGCGGCGAGTGACGGCATCCAGTTCTGGGGTTCGAGCTTTATCGCCGGCCCGCAGGGTGAGATCCTGGCCGAGTCCGGCACCGAGGCTCCGGCCATCCTGGTGGCCGACATCGATCTTGATCGCACCGAGGCGGTGCGGCGCATCTGGCCATTCCTGCGCGACCGGCGCATCGACGCCTACGCGGACCTGCTAAAGCGTTATGGGAAATAACAAGGCAGCCACAGATACACGCAGATAAGAACAGATAGAAGCGTACAACCAGTTTTTCTTATCTGCATTTATCTGCGTGCATCTGTGGCTCCAATTCATATGCTTAAACCCCCGTTATTCAAATCCGCCACCGAGCTGCTGGCTGCGATCCTGTCCGGCATATCGCCGGCGGACGCGCAAATGGAGCGTTACTTCCGTGCCCACCCGAAGCTCGGCGCGCGCGACCGCGGGTCTATTGCCGAAACCGTGTACGCCTGCCTGCGGCGCCGGCGCATGCTCGAATACCTGACGAGCGGCAGTGCGAGCACGGGTGCAACGGCGGAAGCAATCGTCGCCGCCAGTATCGTCTCGCTACAGGATGGAAACGTTCGTACGCTTGCCGATGCCGGCTATCGCGGCGATAGCGCGGCGATCGTCGAACGGGCACGCACACTCGACCTGGGCCGGCTGCCACTCGGTGTGCAGCTCGATCTGCCGGATTGGCTGCTCGAGCGCCTGCTGGCCCAGTATGGTGAAAGCGAAACGCGCGCGCTCGCCGCAGCACTCAACCAACCAGCTTCGCTCGACCTGCGCGTCAACACCCTCAAGGCCACGCGTGCAGAAGCCGCCGCCTGCCTGGCGGAAGCCGGTTTACCCGTCGAGCCCACGCCCTGGTCGCCGGTGGGATTGCGACGGCGCGAACGTGCACCGATCTTCCGCACGCGCTGCTTCAAAGAGGGCCTGATCGAAGTGCAGGACGAAGGCAGCCAGCTGCTGTCGCTGCTGGTCGAACCGAAGCGTCGCGAGATGGTGGTGGATTTCTGCGCCGGCGCCGGTGGCAAGACCCTGCACCTTGCCGCCCTGATGGCCAACAGCGGCTCGGTGTACGCGTTCGATGTTTCAGCCAAACGCCTCGAACGCCTCAAGCCGCGCCTGGCGCGCGCCGGCATCGACAACGTGCGCTGTGTCGCGATCCAGAACGAGCGCGATGTGCGCGTGCAGCGCCTCGCCGGCAAGATCGACCGGGTGCTGGTGGACGCGCCCTGCTCCGGCACCGGCACGCTGCGGCGCAACCCGGACATCAAGTGGCGCGCCATCGATGTGGAAAAGCTGGCCGCCACCCAGCGCGCCATTCTCGCGTCCGCGAGCACATTGCTGAAACCGGGTGGGCGGCTGGTGTACGCCACTTGCAGTCTGCTGCGAGAAGAGAACGACGCCGTGGTGGAGGATTTTCTTTCCGCGCACCCGGCGTTCGCGCCGCTGCCGGCGGCGGAGATTCTGGCGCGGCGGCAAGTGACATTGCCGGTGGATACCTCCCTGTCCCGCAACGCTGCAACAACCGAATTGGCGGCCGACGGTTTCCTGAAGGGTTCGTTGCGGCTGTTTACGCACCGCCACGGCACCGACAGTTTTTACGCCGTGGCCCTTGAACGACGACACTGATCCGCAACCCTGTACCGGGCCCGGTCGAAGCACGCGCACCACTCAGACCGCGTCATCATCCAGGACACGCAGCAATGCGTCCACCATCCCGGGATCGAACTGGGTCCCGGCGCCGGCCTTGAGTTGTTCCCGGGCCAGCACCGGAGGCACGGCCGTGTGACCCGGCCAGTCGCTGACCATCGACCCGTACGCATCGGCCACCGCCAGCACGCGCGCCAGCTTCGGCAAGGCCTCGCCCTTGAGCCCGTCGGGATAACCCGTGCCGTCGTAGCGCTCGTGATGATGGCGCACCAGCGGTGCGAGGTGCCGGAGTTGCGGCACCTGTTCCAGGTACGCCGCGCCGGTGACCGGATGCTGCTTGATGATCTCCCATTCCTCCGGCGTCAGCGAGTTCGTCTTGGCGAGCAAGGCATCGGGGATTGCCGCCATGCCGATGTCGTGCAACTGCGCGGCGAGCCGCAACGTGTCGCGTTCTTCCGCAGACAGCCCGAGCGCCCGCGCCAGCAGGGCTACGGCCTCCAGGACCTTGTCCGTGTGCGCATGCAGGAACGGCGCCTTGGCGGCGTCTGCTTTGACCACGGGCAGGACATTTTCCTGGTTCTCGCGCAACATGGCAACGATAAGGTCCGGGTCCTTCTCGATGCGCGCCTTGAGCGTCTCGCTATAGAGCGAAATACGATTGCGTCCCGCCTGCTTGGCGATGTACAGCGCCTGGTCGGCGGTGTTGACCGCGGCCTCGGGACTGGCCGTGCAATTCGGATAACAGGAGATGCCGATGCTGACGGTTACGCCGATCTCGCGGCCGTCCGGCAGGGCGAACGGCGTCGCAGCGACGGCGCGACGCACGCGCTCGGCCACGTCCTTGGCGACGCTGCCGCTGATTTCAGGGAGTATGACGGCGAATTCCTCGCCGCCGTAACGCGCCACCACGTCCACCTCCCGGAACTGCCGGGAAAATAACTGCCCGAGCTGCGCGAGTACCGCATCCCCGGCGGGATGACCGTAGCGATCGTTGACGCGCTTGAAATGGTCGATGTCGAGCATAGCGAGCGCATACGGCTTGTTGAAGCGGCTGGCGCGGCTATGCTCCGCGGCCAGGTGCCGGTCGAAGCTGCGGCGGTTATACAGGCCGGTGAGCGCATCGATGCGCGCCTCCGCTTCCAGCTGCGCATAGAGACGCGCGTTTTCGAGCACGCCCGCGGCCAGATGGGCAAAGGTCTGCAGCAACGCGATCTCGTCCGCAGCAAACGTGTCGCGATCCTTGCGGTAGAAATAAATGACACCCAGGGGGTTCCTCCGGCTCGTGAGCGGCAGACAGATGAAGGAGCAGATGCCTTCGTCACGCGCCAGCCTGCTCAACCGGTGGCGGCTGCCGGGGAGATCGTTGCTGAGGACATGGGTGCCGGCAGTGAAGGCCTCATCGGCCAGACCGCCCGGGCTGAAATTCATGTTCTGCACGAAATGATCGGAAAGCCCGTGCGTCACACTATCGTTGAACAAGCCTGTTTTCTGATCGTAAAAAACGACACAGGCAGCAGCCGCACCGCTCAGGTCGATACCGTGATGCATGATTTGCTGGAGAATTTCCGACTGCTTCAGAGTGGATGTGATCGAGCCGGCCATCCGGTTGAGCGCTGTCAGTCCACGGGTCTTCACGGCGACGGCGTTCGTCATCCGGTTGAAGGTCTCGCCCAACTGGCCGATTTCATCGTGCGAGATGACCGTTACGTGCCCATCGTAGGTCCCGGCGGCGATCCGGTTCGTTTCACCGGCAAGATCGCGCAACGGCAGCACTATGCCACGCCGGAACAGGACAATCACCGCGCCGCCCAGCAGCAGACTCAGGCCGAACATGACCGCCTGTATCACGGCGAGTTTGCGCGCGTCGCTGCTGGCGTTCGCCTGAAACACCTGCACCACCCTGTCCTCCAGTTCAAGTTGATCCTGAATCGCGCGATCAAAATGTGCGTACAGGTCTGGCGCGGCGCGGCGTAACGGATCGAATGCCGTCAGCAGCGGTTTGATTTCCCCTTCCCATCGCCTGACGGCCTGAGTGAGTGCATCACCGAGATCGCCATGGAAAATTTTCTGCGTGTGTCTGTGCAGGGTCGCATGCGTGGTTTCCTGCTCGGCGACGAGCCCGGCGATCTGTTCCCACTGGCCAAGTGCCATGAGGCCGACCATGCTGGCCTCATGCACCAGGTGGCGCATCACCAGCAGACGCATACGCTGCTTGCCGGCAGCGTTGATCAGTACTGCTTCCTCGCCGAGGTGTCGCAGGCTGAAGAAACCGACACTCAACTGGATCGCCTGCAGCACGAAAAAACCGGCCAGCAACAGGGTGAACTTGCGAGTCAGCGTGCGGCCCGACCAAGCGAAGATTCCGGCGAACCCAATCATGGCGCTGACCCCTCTTGCCGGTCGCTGACCGGCGAACAGCGTACCCTTGACATTACTATTCTATTTTAGCCCATGCTCGCGTGCCTTGCGGCGATGACGGATGAGGGTCACGAGCCAGATGACGAGTCCGAGCAGCACGAGCCCGCCCAGCACATAGAGGGCGTACTTGTGGTAGTCGTCGATGAACAGCGTGAACGTCTGGCCAAGCAGGTAGCCGCCGTAAGCGAAGGTATGTGCCCACACGATCGCACCGATCAGATTCAGCAAGAAGAAGCGCAGGCGCGGGATCTGCGCCGAGCCGATCACGAACGGCGTGACGTTGCGCAGGCCGTAATAGAAGCGGAAGGTGAGGATCAGCCAGTACTGGTGACGGTGCAGGTGCTTGTATACCTTTTCCGCGCCCTCCTGCCAGGACAGACGCCGGGCGATTATCTTCGGCCCCCAGCGGCGGCCGATGTAATACCAAGTCTGGTCTCCGGCGAGGGTGCCGAGAATGGCGACAACGATCACCCAGTTGATGTCGAGGTACTCGAGGTGTGCCGCCACACCGGCCAGGATCACAATGGTTTCACCTTCGATGAAGGTGATCAGCAGGATGGCGAGGTAGCCGTACTCCTGTATGAGCGACTCAAATGTCACGGCTTCATGGTGTCCTGAATAATTGTCCCCGTGGTCACAGGGTTCACCCAACCCGGTGGCGCTTGCAGCACGCTGTATAGGGACACTTCTAAAAATTCAGAAATACAGAACGGGTCAGGCACAGCGCATCCACCAATCGGTAAGGTTTTGTTGAGTACACTACTTGCTCGGCTCTACCCAATCTGCATTACTGAGGAGAACGGTACATAGTGCGCACCCCGTCAAGCCCTGGGTCCCTTCTCCCCGCGGGAGAAGGACAGGATGAAGGCCGTTTTTTGCGCTGCCTGGCCCTCACCCCGACCCTCTCCCGCAGGGAGAGGAAGAAATGCGACATGCACTATTTAGCGACCGAATCAGTAACACCCGCTTTCAGAGGCGTCCGTATGATACCCGAGCCTCGCAAAACTATCCGGTCACGGCGAAAAAAAACCCGCGCGCGGCGGGGCTGGGCATGCTTCCGGTGAACGCTTAACGTGGAATCACGCGGCTGGCGTGCGTGCCTTTCGGTCCCTGGGTGGATTCGTATTCCACCGTCTGTCCCTCGGTCAACGATTTGTAACCTTCTGTCTCAATGGATGAAAAATGCACGAAAACATCCGGGCTGCCGTCGCTCGGGGTAATGAATCCAAATCCCTTGGAATTGTTGAACCACTTGACAATACCGGTAAGCATACCGCTCAAAGTCCTCCTCGTCCTCCGGGGGTTCGGGCATTCAATGGCCTTCCCGCCGTGCGCTGTCTATTTCCCGGATACTGATACCGCTTTCGGGGAAAATCATCCTACGTCAACTTACCCGCGATAACAAATTTTGCAAACAGTCGAGCCCGTCAGCATCTGCGGACGATTTGTATGCTTGCCGGACTGCGAACAATCGTCAATCATGGCGCACCGACTGGCGAAGGCCGCATACCGCAAGTCGCCCATAGCCGGGCACGCCAACCAGGTTCCATGTGGATACGTACATGAACCGCCACACCACTGCCGCCAATTCTCCAGCACGCCACCTGCCGCGGTCAGTGATCGTTATCGGTTTTGTCAGCCTGCTCAACGATTTCGCGAGCGAGATGGTGACACCGCTCGTTCCGCTCCTGCTCATTACCGTGCTGGGTGCCGGTCCGATGGTGCTCGGGTTCATCGAGGGGCTTGCCGATACCACGACCAACCTTCTCAAACTCTGGGCCGGACGACGTTCGGATATGGCCCGACGCCGGCGCAAGCCATTTATGTTGTTCGGTTACGCCCTCTCCAACCTCGTGCGTCCACTGATCGGCTTTTCGGGTAATTGGCTCATGGTACTCGGCATCCGCGTCACCGACCGCGTCGGCAAGGGACTGCGCAGCGCGCCACGCGACGCCATGCTCGCCGACGTTATTCCGGAAGGCATGGCGGCACGCGCCTATGGGCTGACGCGCGCGCTCGATCATGCCGGCGCGGTGCTCGGCGCGCTCACCGCCGCGGCCGTGGTGTATTGGGGGACGGAACGTCTCGATCTGGTCATCGCCTTCTCCGCGATCCCGGGTCTGTTCGCGATCCTGCTGATCGTATTCGGTATCCGCGAACCGGCGCGTCATACAGCCAGTCCGGAGCCACTCGCGCCGCTGCGCTGGAGGGTCTTAAGCGCCAAGACCCGCGCCTATCTCGTGGCGCTTGGCCTGTTCGCCCTCGGGCGTATTCCGGAAACCTTTCTGTTGTTGCGTGGCCATGAACTCGGCATGGATGTGGTGCCATTACTGCTGCTCTGGGCGGCGGTGCATACCGTGAAGGTGCTGACCGCTGAAAGTGCCGGGCGGCTCGCCGATCGTAAAGGCCGCCGGCCGGTGCTGCTCGCGGGTTACGCCGTGTACGTGCTGGCGCTCGCCGGACTGGCCTTCACCACCTCGGTGTCACACCTGTGGCTACTCGGCCTCACGCTCGGTCTGCACTTCGGGCTGACCGAGGGCGCGGAGCGGGCGCTGGTACGCGATCTCGCGCCCTCCGCTGAACGCGGCACGGCGTTCGGCTGGTTTTACATGATCGTTGGACTCGCCGCCATTCCGGCCGGGCTGCTGCTCGGCGGCCTGTGGACGTTGTGGAGTGCCAAGGCGGCATTCCTCGTCTCGGCGGCGATTACGATGACTGCCACCCTGTTCTTCTGGTGGCGCGTGCGGGTGTAGGAGTTCAGTTATATGAACTCGGCCACAGATGAACTCAGATGAATGCGGATAATGGCGAACAATATCAGAGCGCCCGGTTTAGTCTGTATCCATCTGAGTTCATCTGCGGCTGAAATAGTATTCACCCTTCATCCCGCACCCGGCCGCGCAGGCGTTTCGCCGTGCCAGCCTGGCGCTTGCCTTCGAGGCGGCGCTTTTTGGCACCGAGCGTGGGACGGGTCTTCTTGCGTTTCTTCGGTACAAAGTTGAGTTTGCGGAGGCGCTCGATCAAACGTTCGAAGGCGAGCTCGCGGTTGCGCGCCTGTGAGCGGGTGTCGGAGGCGATCACCACCACGCCGGAGGGGAAATGCGTGAGACGCACGGCCGATTCGGTCTTGTGCAGATTCTGTCCACCCGGGCCGCTGGCGCGCATGGTGTCGAGACGCACCTCGTCTTCAAGCAGGTCGCGGTCGAGGCGGTACGGTGGCGGTCGGCGTGTGGTTTCCGGCATGCGGCCAGCTTAACGCAGGACGATGCGCGGCGGAAATACTGCTTCTGCATTTTTCGCCGATGGGTGACGTAACCGGCGGGGCGTCAGGAGGTCGTTCCGGGGGACGCACGCCGAAACGGAAACCCTGCCTGCTGCGCTCGTTATCCTGTCGCAGGATCTTGCGCGTTCAAGGATTCCGCACATCCACTCTCTATGACGGTCGCATCCAGCTCACCCATTTCGAGTGGCGCGACACGATTACAATAAGAATACAAGCCTGCACAAAATTAGCCATAATAGTACCGCTACACCTATCCCAAGCCAGCGAGGCGATCCATGATCATCATTCTGCAACCGCACATCACGTCGCAAAGCGACGAGTACCGGCAGCTCATGGATTACCTTGCCAACCGGCCCAACATCCAGACGCGCGTGCACCAGGAAGTGGGAGTCCTGCAGACGCTCACCGAAATTTACCTGATCGGTGATACCGCCACCCTGGACCAGGCCGAAATCGAGGGTTTGCCCGGGGTGGAGCGCGTGGTGCGCATCTCCGAGGAGTATCGCATCCTCGGTCGCCATCATGACGACCGCCGCCCGACCGGCTTCGATTACAACGGTGTCTTGTTCAGCCAGGACAGCCTCAATGTATTCGCCGGCCTGTGCGCCGTGGATGTCCCTGAACATGTCGAACAGATGCTGAAGGCGCTGCGTGACCACGGCCAAGTGTGCACGCGCATGGGTGCGTACAAACCGCGCACCAACCCCTATTCCTTCCAGGGACACGGCAAGGCCTGCCTGCCGTGGGTATTCGAACTGGCCGGCAAGTACGGCATCAAGGTGATCGCCATGGAGATCACGCACGACTCACACCTGACGGAAATCCAGGAAGCGCTGGAAAAAACCGGCAAGCCCACCGGTGTGATGTTGCAGATCGGCACGCGCAACACCCAGAATTTCGAACTGCTCAAGATTGTCGGCCGGCAACGCGAATTCCCGGTACTGCTCAAGCGCGGTTTCGGCATCACGCTGGAGGAATCGCTGAACGCCGCCGAATACCTGGCGAGCGCCGGCAATCGCAACGTGGTGTTCGGCCTGCGTGGCATGAAAACCAACATGGGCGACCCACATCGCAATTTCGTGGATTTCGCGCACGTGCCGGTGGTGAAGCGCCTGACGCGTATGCCGGTGTGCATCGACCCGTCGCATTCAGTGGGCACGCGCGAGCGCGCACCGGACGGAATGCTGGACGTGATGCATGTCACCGCCCAGGGCATCGTGGCCGGTGCCAACATGGTGCTGGTCGATTTCCATCCGCACCCGGCGAAAGCGCTGGTAGACGGGCCGCAGGCGCTGACGCTGCCGGAACTGCCGTGGTTTCTGGAAGATGTGGCAATCGCGCGCGAAGCCTACGAGAAGCGCCGGCTGCTCAGCGAGCGCTCCGCGCCTGGATAATATTTCTGGCCACAGATGAACAGGGATAAAATCGGAAAAACAGCGCGTTTTTTGACTGGTTTAATCTGCGTCTATCTGTGTTCATCTGTGGCTGAAATATAAAAAGACCTTTCATCCGCGCCGGAATAATAATTCTGGCCACAGATGAACGCAGATAAACACGGATAAAATCGGAAAACCACGGCTTGTTTGACTAATTGAATCTGCGTCAATCTGTGTTCATCTGTATTCATCTGTGGCTGAAATATAAAACGACCTTTCTTCCATCAATTCGCGACGCCGTACAGGATATCCAGCACCACGCGCGTGTCGCGGTGCATGAGCACGATGTCGCGTCCGATGATGACGCGCACATAGGCCGCCGGCAGGACCGTCAATCTCTCTTCGAGATTGCGCGGCAGCAGGCGCCCCTGCAGCCCGGGCGGGAGGGTGTCGCGTTTTGCCAGGCCGGGTGGCGCCTGCTTCGGTTTCGCGCTTCGGTAATGCTCTTCGATACGGGTGCGGTCACGGTCGCTGATGCGCAGCTCCACGGCCGCGCGATCGTCGCGCACTACCACACGTCCGGAAGTCACGGCATGGGCTGCGCATCCTGCTGCCGTGAGCGCGAGCAGCACTATCAGGAATTCTTTCCACATGCCCAAAACCTCCTGCCGGCCTGCGTTGCCAGATGACGCTTGTCAGACATATAAATACATGGCGGGACAATGAAGCAGGTCCTCTTTAGAAAACTTCTTTGGTGCCGGCAAAATATTTCCACTCGCCGACATCGACAGCATAGGCGGCATCCACGCGCAAATCGATCTTGACGAAGTATTTGAGACGCAGACGGAAGCCGATCCCGACATCCCACTGGACCTTGCCAAGATGCATTTCATTGTTGCTCGGGTAGGTGTTACCGACATCCAGAAACACCGCGCCGCGAAACGGGTAATATCCGAAGAAAGGTCGGAGGTACTGGACGTTAATGAGGACGTAGGTATTGCCCACAAAACTGTTCGTTTCATAGCCGCGCAGCGTCTTGCTGCCACCCAGGCTGTATGCGTACGGATCGCCGGGAAAGAGATCACCACTCGACAGACCGATCCGTCCCTGAATATCGATGTTTTCGTGAGGCCGGTCCTTGATCAACAGATAATTCCGGTAGAAGAATTGATGGCGCGTGTAGGTCGTATCGGAACCGAGCGCGGGGACGCCGAATTCGCCGATGTAACCGTATTCCTTCCCGCTCCGGCTGAACAGGTAATCGCGCACATCAATATTCTGCGCCAGCAACGACACTCCAACGGCCTGGGCATCCTGAAACCTGGGGACCAGTGCCCCTTCGACAAACTCGTAGGAATTGCGCCGCCATACCAGGCCGCCGCCCATTTGCCAGTCGCGGCTTATACCAAGCGTATTGAGCCAGCGTGATGCCTGCACAGACGCCACCCACGCATCCTGTTTATAGAGTGAATCGACAGTTGTTCCGGTCACGACTTCGGCCGGCACTTGAGTCTGACTGAGTTCGGCGCCCAACAGCCACGCACCGCCCTGCACGCGCGGATAAGTGTAGCTCAGCAGGGTAGTGGTCCTTTTTCCGCCACTCAACTCCGGCGCGTCCTCGCTCTCATAACGAAGCTTGAGTTTCTGATTGAGACCGGCAAGGTTGTCGAAGCCGATTTCGGCACCGTAACTGATGTTGTTGTCGTCGTCGCGGTTGAGCTTTGGCACCGGCAGGATGTAGTACTTCTCCTTGACGATAATGCGCAGCACGCTGCCACCATCGCCCGGTTCCAGATCTGCTACCACCGAGACGAACAACCCCAGGTCCATGATCGCCTGACGCGAGAGTTCGATGCGCGCAGGATCAGCGACATCACCTTCCTTGACTACCATTTCCTGGCGCAGGATCCGCGGCTTGGTCACCTTATTGCCATAGAATTCGATGGCAGTGATGATGCCGGCCGGCGCACTGCCTGCCACGTGCGCGGTGACATCTTCTGCTGCCTTCTGCTCCTGCGCCTTAACCGGCAGCGCGACGGCCACACACAGCAGCCAGAACATCGGCCGGCGCCAGCCGGCGTATCCTGCCGCGCGCGCACCGTATTTCATGTCCGGCTCCTAGAAGGACGATCCGAGTTTCAAGTAGACCTGATTGCTGCCGTTGTCCGCGAAACCATGGGCATAACCGAGACGCAGATGGAAAGCCAGGGCGTAAAACAGATTCACCTCGGCATTCGCCTCAATGCCGGCACCGGTGGAATAGTCGCCGGGATTCCGACCGGTATTCCAGGTCTCACCGGTTTCGGCGAAAACACTGCCGGACACCTGGTGGATGGCCATCGGCGGGGCCATGAAGCCTCGCTCGATGCGCGCCACCGGGAAGCGCCACTCGGCCGATGCCAGCAGCATGCGCCGCCCGATCAGGTTGGCCAGACCGCTGTCATAACCGCGCAGCGCGAACTCGCGTTGGTTGAAAGGCGAGTTCAGTAGCGCAGTGTCGAGCGGCAACGGCGCTGCGTTCGCCGACAGGCTGCCGCCGAGCCGGAACGGACGTGGACTGGCATTGCCCCAGCCGCTGGCCAGGCGCAGGGCCAGCACGTGCTCGCCGGCGAGTGGCAGGAAGGCGCGTCCGTCGAGGGTGTAGACTTCGCCACTGTAGTCCGAGCCTTCGATGGCATCGCTGGTTTCCGCGGCGACACTCAACTGGACACCATGCGAGCGGCTGATCGAGAGCGGGTAGCGGCGCGTCGAGTCGTAAACCAGGGCGTATCCGAGCACATTATCGGTTCTGTCCGGCTGGGGCACAACACCGGTCGCGGTCCAGCTGTCGGCGTCGCGCACCGTGTAGCCCGCGGCATGCACCGTGATGTCCCGGCGATATTGCAGGAACGGCAGCAACATCTCACCCATATAAGTGTCGGTTGTTCTGACACGCAGCGGGTCATCGTTATTGTCCAGATCCGTCGAACTGTAGCGCGATGCGTGCAGCTTGAACGTTGGATAAAAACGGTCATAGATGTAATCGATCGATCCGGCGAACCACTCGTTGGTGAAATCGTAGGCCAAGTCCAGGTAATAAATATGGCGCAGCAGCGGATCCCAGCCCGAGGTCATGACGCCGAGTTCAGTGCGTTGCGCATCGATACCCACGTGCGGTAACCACCAGCGCGGGCGTAATCCGTTGTAGGGCGAATAATCGCTGACCTTCAGACCTTCCGGAACCGGGTCGTCTTTCGCCACGATCGCCGACGGACCGGGCGCGGCGGCAGGCGTGGGCAGCGCGGGCGGAAAAACTGCTCCTGCGTTTTCCGCACTTCCGCCATCCATGGCGGTCGCCGGTGCATCCAGGCGGTAAATATCGAAACCCGCGGCATGATAACCGGTGTAATACATCGGTCCATCGACGCGCGCCTGGGTTGGATGGAACGCACCGCCCTCGACATTGGTAAGCGTCGTCAGTTTGCCGCTGGCCAGATCCAGACGCCGCAGGTTGTACACGCCGCCATGATCAGAACTGAAGAGCAGCGCCTTGCCATCCACGGTGAACTGCGGCTGCGCCTCGATTTCTTTGTCGCGCGTGAGCGCTTCGAAACGCCGCTCATTCAGGATGAACCGCTCCAGATTCCAGCCGTCCTGCGGACGCCACGCGGCCAGTACTACCGACGTGCCATCCGGTGACCAGTCCGGATCGGAAAACACAACGTCCTGCTCGCCGGCCCACAGCACCTCGACCTGTTTACCCGTGTCATCCAGCAGGTGCAGGGCATGTTTTCCGCCCTGGTTGTGCACGGCCAGGATGCGCGTGCCATCCGGGCTCCACACGGCATAGCGGTAACGTGCGCCCTGCGTCAGGCGCCGCACACTCCCGTGCTTGAGGTCAACTCGATAGAGATCGTAAAAATAATTCGCGTTGCGGTTGATCTCCGGCTGGGCGAGCAGCGCCCCGGCGCGCGGGTGCACCGTCAAGTGCGCGCCAGCGTGCACTGAAGTACGCCAGCGCAGCGTGCCGTCCGCCGCTTGCCGCAACAGCGCCGGCTCGCTCGATCCATCCGCGCGCAGATAGACAATGTCGCCATCCGGCAGGGCGCGTGCCGCGCCGCCGGTATAGCCATGCTTTGTCACACGCTCTCCTGAAACCACCCCCGCGCGCCGGATGCTGTCGAGACGCGCACCGTAGCGCTCCTTCAGGTATTGCTCAAAACGCGGCCACAGGTCGGTGAGTTCCGCACCCAGAGTCTGGCGGCTGTTGGAATTAATGCGAAATGGAATGATATTGTCGCTGTAGTTATCCACCAGCATCTGGATGCGTTCCGCACCCTGCTGGTCGGCAATAAAGTTATGGAACGCGACACCATACAAATAGGGTGTTGTTCCGCCCGGCCAGGTCGCGATGTGCTGGTTTATCTGGCGCAAAGGTTTAACACCACTATCCACTTCCAGGCGCAGGAGCATGTCGTAATAGCTGCTCTGGCCGCGGCCGACGCCGCGCGCACGGTCGGTTTCGTGCCAGGTGGCGATACCCTCGATCAGCCAGGCTGGCTGCAGGGCATTTGGAAACAGCAGTATATTCCGGCCGAACACGGATCGCAGAAAGCTGGGGACGCCGGTCGCCTTGTCGAGGTGCAGGATATGGATGTATTCATGCGTCAGCACGGTATCGAGCCAGCCGCCATGGTCCTCAAGGCTGGTGACCCCGTCGGGCGGCGTGACAAAGATCGTCATGCGATTGGCGGGAAAGAAACTCGCATAGCCGTTGGCGATGTCCTGACGATCGGTCAGCACGATGTCGACCGGCTCCTCCGGCTGCCAGCCGATGATCGGACTTAATTGTGCGTGGACACGCTCGGCCGTGGCCACAGTGCGCTGCGCCAGTGCCTCTTCACCATCATAATAATGAACTCGAAAATGCACGCTGTGCAGGGTGCGCCAGGTAAGCGCCGGATCGTGACTCACTCCGGCTTGCGCAGGGAACGCCGTGAGTCCAAGAAACACATACAATAAAATAAATGCAACGGACCGCTGATACACGTGACCCCCCTTGATATAATTTCTGTCCGCACGACACCGCGCCTGATTCATTACGGGCGTATCGGATTATTTCTTAACCGGAAAATGACGCAGCGCGTGGCCGACATACAGTTGGCGCGGGCGATCGATGCCGTGTGATTCCTGTTGCAGCTCCAGCCAGTGGCTTACCCAGCCGGCGGTGCGCGCCAGCGCGAAAATCGCCGTGAACATGTTCATCGGGAAACCCATGGCACGCAGCAGGATACCGGAATAAAAATCCACGTTCGGGTAGAGCTTGCGTTCAACAAAGTACTCGTCCTTGAGCGCGATCTCTTCAAGGCGCATTGCCACCTCGAGCAACGGGTCGTTGATGTGCAGGTGATTGAGCACCTCTTTCGCGCTCTGCTGGAGGACGCGCGAGCGCGGATCGAAGTTTTTATAGATGCGGTGGCCGAAGCCCATCAACCGGTACGTATCGCCCTTGTCCTTGGCGCGTGCCAGCGCTTTTGGAATATTTTCAACGGTGCCGATCTCCATCAACATCTTGAGCACCGCCTCGTTCGCACCGCCGTGCGCCGGACCCCACAGCGATGCAATACCCGCTGAAATACAGGCGAACGGGTTGGCGCCGGACGAGGCGGCCAGCCGCACCGTCGAGGTCGAGGCGTTCTGCTCGTGATCGGCATGCAGGATGAGAATGCGGTCGAGTGCGCGCGCCAACACCGGATCGACCACGTACTCCTGGTTCGGTGAACCGAACATCATCTGCAACACATTCGAAGCGTAATCGAGCCGGTTGTTGGGATAGCGTTGTGGACGGCCTATAGAATAGGTGTAGCTGGCGGCCGCGATCATCGGCATCTTTGCGACCAGCCGCACCGCCGCCAGCATCCGGTCTTCGGGATTCCGGATGTCCATGACATCGTGGTAAAACGCCGACAAGGCCCCGACCACGCCGACCATGACGGCCATCGGATGGGCATCGCGGCGGAAACCGCGGTAGAAGTACATGATCTGTTCGTGCAGCAGGTTGCTCTGCCCGATCATCAGGTCAAACGACTTGCGTTGCCCTGGCGTCGGCAGCTCGCCATGCATGAGCAGGTAGGCCACCTCGGTAAAGTCACTGTGCTCGGCCAGTTCCTCGATCGGGTATCCTCGATAGAGAAGCATGCCGTTGTCGCCATCCACGAAGGTAATGGCGCTTTTACACGAGGCCGTCGAACGGTAACCCTGGTCGAAGGCGAGCAGGCCGTGACGTGCGTACAGCGTCTGGATATCGACTGCTGACGGGCCGAGACTGCCTTCGATGACGGGCAGGCTCCCCTCGCTGGGTGTTTCCGAAAACGTGGCGTTAATATATTTCTTGATCATTCCTTGCCCCCCCCAACAGCCCATTTTAGCCAGATGTTCTGGGAATCTAAGCCATTCCGGAGCTGCCCGCCAGCGCTGTCGTCGTCTCCGGCCGGCAACGGTCCTGGCCCGAACCGCCCCGCCACCAGGCGAGAATCGCGCGCGCCACGTGCTGCTCGACCAGATAGCCGTAGGAACGATGCTCGTTCAGGCCCTTTTCGCTGCGAAAATAATTGAACACGCCGCGGTGCCGGTCTTCGATGGACTCGATACAACCCTGCTCGATCATCGGCAAAAAGTCATTGCGCACCTCCGGGTCAAGGGCGGTCAGGTCGCCATGCGCGGCAATGTTGATCCAGTTGCGGATATTGCAGGGAAAGCGCTGGCGGTCGTTGCGCTGGAATCCGAGCAGCCGGTCCTGAACGAAGTGCATGCCCAGGGGGCTGCCCAGCGTAAGGAACAGGTCGACCTTGCCGGGGTGACTTTCCAGATGGGTCAGTTCCCACAGGGCATCGTAGGCAATGACCGTGCCCATGCTGTGTCCGATCACCAGCACGCGATCGCCGTCGGCGAACGCCTGGCGCAAGGGCGCCTTGAGCAGTTCGCGCACATGTGTGCCGATACCGTCCTGATTCCGGAAATAGCGCTCGGTCTCGCGGATCGTGCTCTTGACCGCCGGATCCGGGAGCAGCGGGATCAACGCCGGAAAGTGATCGCCGAGCGTGTACAGGACGCGCGCGCGTTTGTTGCGCCAGGACAGCGCTTCGCGCACATCCGCGGCGTCCGGTCCGGTCTTGAGGCAGAGCACCTCTATCCACGGCACGTCTTCATCCACGTCCTTGACATGACCGTAGTAAATGGCGTTCCAGGCGATCAGCTCAAAACAATCGGACATCGCAGCGATGCTGTGCGCCGTCGCCGGGTCCACGAGATTCAGTCCATGCTGCAGGCAGCGCCACAACAGTGCACGGTGATCCTCCGGCTGCGGCTTGGGGTTCTTGCCGGGCACGAAGATGATCTTGTTTTTGCGGATTGCGTCTGTCACAGTTCAGTTCGACCCGGGTGTCGCGCCACTCGGCGATTTGGCGGAAAACTGCTCCTGCGTTTGTCCAGTGAAGGAAGCCTCATTCACTGACGGCTCCGCGCTCCGCACTTCCGCCATAATGAATGAGGCTTCAGTCACTGTCGCCGGTCTTCTCCCACGTAAAATAGTGTAACCTGCCCGAGGCGTTTGCTGGAGATGCAGGATAAAAAATTCCGGGTCTTGATCCTCGGCCATGGCGAGATGGGCCAGGCCATGGAATTTCTGCTCGCCGCGCACCAAACGCTGCATATCTGGCAGCGCCGCCCACCCGCTGGCGTGGCGCCGGTCAATCTCGAAGCGGTTGTGCCGGAGAGCGATATCATCCTTTTTTGCCTGCCGGCCACGGCACATGCCGCCGTTGCGGCGCTGATCGCCCCGCCGCTGCGCGGCGCAACCCTGTGCGTCACCATCGCCAAAGGACTGGACGAGCACGCTCGCCTGCCGGTCACGGTACTGGCCGAGGCTGTCGGCGACGCACATGTTGCGGTGCTTTACGGGCCGATGATCTCCGAGGAAATCCGCGCCGGCAAGCCGGCCTTTGCCGAGTGCGGCACGGCGCAACCGGCCGCCTACGAACGCATCGCCGCCCTGTTTCGCGGCACGGCCCTGCGCCTCGAACCGTCGCGCGACATCACCGGGCTCTCGTGGTCGGCCATTCTCAAAAATGTTTACGCCATAGCCTTCGGCATGGCGGATGAATTGCATCTCGGCGACAACACGCGCGGCTTTCTCGCGGCCACGGCCCTGCACGAGCTGTCCGCGATCGTGCAGCAGCTGGGCGGCGCGACCGCCACGCCATACCGGCTCGCCGGTCTCGGAGACCTTATTACCACCGCCACCAGCAGCGGATCGCATCATCACGAGCTTGGCCGGCTGATCGTGCGCAATGCCCGCGACGCGTTCGGCGGTGAAGGCGTGCACACGCTGACCGTGCTGCGCAGCGCAAACCACTTCACGGCTGCATCCTTTCCGTTATTCAATCTGATTGATGCCTGTCTGCGCGAACCCGGCAAGGCGCGGGCACGACTCGCGGAATTTCTCCGGCTCGGCGCGACCTGATCCACTTCTTGCGTGAGACGCCGGTGTTGTCGCGCTGGCACACCTGTGCAACACACCGAACCTGAAGACCCGCAATAGTCCGCGCGGATCATGCGGATTTTACCTTGCCCGAGGCACGGATGACGGGCATAATCACACCGGAAATCCAATACCGTCCCGCACGGGACAACGCGCGCGCGAACACTGCCAGTAGCGGAGTTCACGTGCTGCGCGTGGCGCGAATTATTGCGTGGCGCGCTGTTCACTCACACTGACTGAGCAGCCACGATGACTG
>Ga0105101_10000066_pt1 | contig 37035 bp, 24 predicted proteins | sample PPLLak21cMay2015_2_FD_87037 | JGI IMG/M metagenome (GOLD analysis project Ga0105101, IMG submission 87037) | Freshwater sediment microbial communities from Prairie Pothole Lake near Jamestown, North Dakota, USA - PPLs Lake P8 Core (1) Depth... | ecosystem: Environmental > Aquatic > Freshwater >... | reverse complement strand
GATTTCGACGCTTGCTTTTCATAACTGTTGTCTCCTGAATCAGTTAAACTCATTATCGGTCCAGGTGACAAATACATCTTAAAATCGCTCATTTCGCGCCCAGTTTTTGGGGAGTATTATAGCCCAGGCAGTTAGCGGCAGGTACGCCAGCAAGGACGCCAAGGGCGATAAGTTCAATAAGTTGGCTGTTAACAACGGCTGTGGGTACATAAGTCACGTAGTAAAGAGCCAATAGTAAAGCCCCGGCAATGCACGCCAGGCGTGTGAATAATCCGAGCATAAGACATAATCCAATTATGATTTGTCCCCAGATATTAAGTACATCAACGACTGACATCAATCCGGGCAGATTTGACATCCAGTGATATACATCCGCTAAAAACCAGTTCGAGCTGGCCAGGTAGGCACGGGAGGTCCAACCCTGGCTCAAGAGTTTGTCAAGGCCCCCATAGAGAAAATGCCAACCGATCGCGGCGCGCATCAGAAACAGGACCCACGTTTGCAGAGTGTTTGCCGGTTTTGCTCTGTTTTGTTTTTCCATATTTGCTCTCCAGCAGAGCACTATCGCCTGCGACAACGGAGCCTATTATAGCCGTAGCGATAATATCGAAAAGAGAAAAATACTGGACACCCGCAGAGGTGGCTTAATGCTAATACTACAGCGCGACTTAGCTGATATTTGACATTTTAAACCGCATTATCAGTATCAAAAACGCAGTTAATCGCATAAAATCGCGCTGTAGTACTAAGCTTCGAGTGTCCGTCATCCGTTTAGCACCTCAGAAGTCAGAAGAGGGCGGAGTTGGAAGTGGGCGGTCCAGGGGTAGAAAAGGAAAGAGGAGGTGAAAAGTCGGGATTTTGTTTGACATTTTGGAGGGGCCGTGGTAGGTTTGGTTTATAGTCGAGATAGACTGTGTTGGGATAGGAAGGAATCCCGCAAAGACGCTAAGAAGAGAAATAGGAACAGAGAAAGGAAAAAAGGTTCCTGACGCCTTAAATTTTCCCATGAACAGGAAAACAGTTTTAAACCAATATTTTGTCTTGTCGTATCTGGTACTTTTGCTTAACGCCTCGGCTTATCTGGGACAAATCCAATATGTTAACTCAGCCACTTTCTTCTTCGCCGGGGCTGTCTATCTCACTTACTGCTTCATCTATCTAGTACCGTTTTCTCTGCTGGTCATGTTGTTGCATTACTTTCTCGCCTGGAAACGCTTAGCTTTCTTTTGCCTAAGACTGCGATTAAAACCCGACTGGATCGTTTACGGTTGGGCGGTCTTTGTCCTTGGTCTGCTCCAAATATTGGTATTTGCCGACAGCATGATCTTCGGCATTTTCGACTTCCACCTGAATGGCTTCGTCTGGAACATTGTCACCACCAATGGCGGAATAGCCTCGATGGGCGGCAGTACCTCCAGCATCCTTTCCTTCATCGGTGTTATCGGTGGTTTTTTTCTGGTGCAAGGACTGATGATGATTTTATTGTTGAAGGTGAATCGATTTAAAATATCCTGTCAAATCTTTTTTACTAAACGCCGTTTTAACATCGCCCTCGTGCTGTTGTTAATACTGGGAACGTTTCAAGGTATCGCCTACGGTCTGAGCAGTTTCCACGCTTACGCCCCTATTCTCACTGTCCCAAGCGCCTTTCCCATTTATCTACCTATCACCTTCAATCGTTTAGCCCGATCTTTCGGATTTACCCCCAAGAAAGACCCATCCTTCAAAATGAAGGTTCATGATATCAATCTTCAATATCCCTTGAAGGTTATTCAGCGGCGTTCCGATCATAAAACTTACAACATTGTTTGGCTTATGATCGAATCCTTTCGTGCTGATGCCATAGATCCCCAGATCACGCCCGCTACTTACGCTTTCGCCCAAAGAGGCGTTTACTTTCTGCAGCACTACAGTGGCGGGAATGCCTCTCGGATGGGTGTATTCGCCATGTTTTACGGCCTATATGGCAATTACTGGTTTCCTTTTCTGGAGGAAAACCGCAGTCCTCTGCTCATTGATTTGCTCATCAAGGACAACTACCAGATGAGAATGTTCAACAGTGCCACCTTTTCTTCTCCCGAATTTGACAAAACTATCTTCGCCCGTCTGCCACGCAGTTGCTTGATTGACACATCTCTGATCGACTCTGGTCCCGGATGGGAACGTGATCGCGAGTGTATCAATCGCATGCTCGATTTTATCGAGCGTCGAGATCCCGACCAGCCCTTTATGACTTTTATGTTCTTCGACGCCACTCATTCCCGCTACAGCTTCCCCCCGGAAAACGCCATCCGCACTCCTTATCTGGAAAACTTCAATTACGCCACCGTTGACCTGAAAAACGATATTGCTCTTATCAAAAACCGCTACATCAACGCTTGTAACTTTGTTGATACTCAGATCAACCGTGTCATCACCTATCTCCAAGATCACGATCTACTTTCCTCCACTATCGTATTGATCGCCGGTGATCATGGCGAAGCCTTCATGGAGAAGGGCCGCTGGGGACACAACTCCGACTTTAGCGAAGAACAGACCCGTTCTCCGCTGATCCTGTGGATTCCAGGCATCGAACGCCGCCAAATCACACATATAACCAGTCATCTTGATGTTCCCGCTACCTTGCTGCCCCTGCTTGGTGTAACCAACCCTCCGGAGGATTATTCTCTGGGCTTCGATTTGCTCGGAGCGGCACGACGAGAGTTTACCATCCTGGCCAGTTGGAACACCTTAGCTTATGTCGATAACGAATACAAAGCCACCTTCCCTATCAAAGCATTCGCCCGCCAAAAAGTCACCACCAAATACGACACCGAAGTCCTTGACACTACTGCGTTCTACCAGTCTCGCCAACAGCACCTCATTCAGATTATGAAGGATCTCGCCCGCTTCAGCAAATGAGGGCGGAAAAGGGGACAGGGTACTTTTTTCCTGCAATTGATTCATTCATGTTCTAAAATTCCGCTATTAGGTAAATTAAAGGGGACAGTGTGGACAGTCGGTAAACCACCTTTCGCATTTCAGATCGGGGTTGGTTCATTAGGGAATAGGTTTTGGGTCGTCGTTTTTTAGCACGCGGTTCGAGGCGGTCGGTGCGGTCGGTCTGCTTCATCTTCATCGCCGCCAGGTACACGTCATGGAGCACATCATCACCGTCCGGGCCGCCAAGGCCCATTCCCGCAACAATCCGCCTGAGCCGGGGCACCTGGCGGCCAAACTCCTGCTCAAGGTCCAATTTCGCTGCCGACCGATGGGCCGACGGTGGCGGTTTCACAATCTGGCTTACCTCCGTGGTTGTCACAAAACCGTATTCCTTTTTATGGCTCCTTACAAGAATCTGTGCAGGATTTTAAGCTGAAAACTGCTGTATTCTATCGGCCTGCGAGGAGATATGTTATTCATTTCAATATCCGAAAGCGACTCCGTGGATTTATCGCATTGGTATCAATCCCGGAGTATATATGCCGGTGGCTCTTGAGATTGGGTTTGCCGGCAAAGCCCCCATGAAAAATCGTAACCGTTCAGGCCCTTGGGGCCTGATTTTCAAGTTCGGCCGGTTAACACAACCAGCCACAAAACAACAACTTAGGGTCAGTATATCCATTCTTGGACTGTCGTCAAGGTTTTTTAAGTGGAGGGCCACAAATGCCTGATAACATCGTTGGTGGAAACCCGCCGAATAAAATTTGGGGGGTCAATATGGGTGATGGCAGGGCCATGAATATAACTGGTCCAAAATTAAAGGATTAGGTGAGTATTGACAAGGAATGGGGGCTTGTTATACTGTTGGGAGACAGAGGTCAGAAGGAAAAGTAAATACGTGACAAGAAAATTGGAAAAGTAGAATTGCCTTAATTGAGGAGTATCGACCATGAAAAAACAAATACTGTTTATGGCATTGATGGTATCGATCGGCGTGTCGGTGGCGGCGGCGGCTTTGGGAGCTGAGAAGCCGGCGAAGGTGTTTATTCTTGCGGGTCAGTCGAACATGGAAGGCAAGGCGAACGTGTCTCTGCTGGATTATCAGATTAAGGCGCCCGAGACGAAAGAGTTATTCAAACACCTACACAAGGATGGCAAATACATTGTGCGAGATGATGTCTGGATTAAGTTTCTCGAACGGCATGGCGGGCTGACGGTTGGTTTTGGGTCGCCCGGCAAATGCGGTGTGGAACTTGAGTTTGGTAATGTTATGGGCGATCATTTTGCTGAGCCGATAGTGCTCATCAAAGCGGCATGGGGCGGACATTCGCTGTTCAAGCTGTTCCGTCCGCCGTCAGCGGGGATGCCCAGCGATGAGGTGCTGCAGCAAGAACTGGAGGATGCGCAAACGAAGATCAAGAACAACAATGAGAAGAACAACCGCAATGATCCGCTGCCGACAATGGCGGAGATCAAGGCGGTGTACGGTTCGTCCTATCGCAACATAATGAGCGAGGTCAAAGAAACGTTCGAGAACTACGAAACGATGTTTCCGGCACTTAAAGGCAAAAAGCTCGAACTGGCTGGTTTTGTGTGGTTCCAGGGTTTTAACGATATGTGGGGCAGTGCGCCTGGCGAGTACGCGTCCAATATGGCCCACTTTATCCGTGACGTGCGCAAGGATATGAAAGTGCCGAATCTGCCGTTCGTGATCGGAGTAATGGGGCAAAATGGATCGCAGCGGGCTAAGGGCGGGATGCTGGAAGTGCAGAATGCACAACTAGCGATGGAAAAAATCGCCGAGTTTAAGGGAAATGTCAAGGCGGTCAGGACGGACGTTTTGGTGGATAAGAACGCCGAACGACTTATCGATAGTTGGCAGGATCATGTCGAAGAGTGGAATAAGGTGGGTTCGGATCGGCCTTATCATTATCTGGGCAGCATAATCTGGTTCAGTCGCATGGGTAAGGCGTTTGGCGATGCTATGCTCGAGTTAATGGGCGGTTCGCCTGATGGCAAGGATTATCACGTTTCGGTCAATGGAAACGATACCAACAACGGCTCTGCGTCCCAGCCGCTACGGACTATCTCCGCGGCGGCGCAACTCGCCCAGGGCGGTGACGTGGTCATAGTCCATAAAGGGACCTATCGCGAACGTATCAATCCGCCACGTGGGGGCACATCCGATTCCAAACGTATCACCTATAAGGCGGCTGAAGGTGAGAAGGTTATCATCAAGGGTTCCGAGATCGTCACCGGCTGGAAGCAGACAGAAAAAGGTGTGTGGATGGTCACGCTGCCCAATACGTTTTTCGGTGATTACAATCCCTATAAGGATCACATTCAGGGGGATTGGTTTGACCCCCGTGGAAGAATTCATCATACAGGTGAGGTCTATCTCAACGGCAGGGCGATTTCTGAAGATGTTTCGCTCGATAAGGTTGCCCAAACCGCGATGAGATGGTACTGCGAGAACGACGATAAGAATACGACCTTGTGGGCGAACTTCGGCGATGCGGACCCCAAAGGGGGACTAGTCGAAATTAATGCGCGGCCCGCGTGCTTCTACCCTGATAAGCCCGGTCGAAACTATATCACCGTCAGTGGCTTCATCATGCAACAGGCCGCGACGCAATGGGCCGCCCCGACGGCTGAGCAGATCGCCCTGATCGGTACGCACTGGAGCAAAGGCTGGATTATCGAGAATTGCATGATCAGCGATTCGAAGTGCGTCGGGATTACGCTCGGTAAAGACCGCGCGTCAGGGCACAACAACGCTGAAAGCGCCGATGGATATAATGAGGTCGTTCGGCGTGCGCTGGAAAACGGCTGGTCGAAGCAGAATATCGGATCCCACATCGTCCGCAATAACACGATCTACAACTGCGGTGCAGCCGGGATATGCGGTAGTATGGGCGGCGCGTTCAGCCAAATTACGGATAACCACATTTACAATATTTGTATGAACAAGCCATTCGGCGGCGCTGAAATGGCTGGGATCAAGTTGCACGCGGCTATCGATACCCTGATCCGTAACAACCGTATCCGCCACTGCATCCGTGGCATCTGGCTGGATTGGATGGCGCAAGGCGCTCGCGTAAGTGCCAACATCTGCTACGACAACGTTCAAGATGATCTTTTCCTCGAAGTCAACCACGGCCCTTACATTGTGGATAACAACCTGCTGCTATCCCAAACGGCGGTGCTGGATTGCTCCCAGGGAGGGGCGTTTGTGCATAACCTGATTGTCGGCAATATCTCCGTTCATCCGCAAGGTCGCCATACTCCGTATCACAAGCCACATTCAACCGAGATTGCGGGTCTGACCAACATCAGCGGAGGCGACAACCGGTTCTACAACAACATTTTCGTCGGTGGCACGGGTACGAAAATCTACGACGATGCCAAACTACTACCCATGCAGGTTGAGGGCAATATTTACCTGAATGGTTCATCGCCGTACCCGGGAGAAAAAAACTCTATTCATCAGCCGCAGTTCGACTCCGATATTAAAATCATAGACAAAGGAGATGCCGTTAACCTGCAAGTGACCTTACCGAAAACCACTGCGGATCAACAAAATCATCTTGTCACGACCGAACTGCTCGGTAAGGCTAAGATACCGGCTTTACCGTTTGAAAACCCCGATGGCACCACGTTGCAAATTGACCGCGATTATCTCGGCAATGCCAGGAACAGTCAGAACCCGACCGCCGGGCCGTTTGAGAACATTGGTGTGGGCAGGCTCGATCTGCAAGTGTGGCAGGGCCAATAAGAAAACGGGACAACTCAATGGGTGTGTGAGATTATTATCCGGCAAATTCAAGTGGCCGGCCTATGAGATATACAAAATCCCGGTTTTTAGCTTAAAAACCGGGTTATGTTCTTTTTCTTTGCCTGTATCACACATCGTAGCCAATGCCAGAAATAAATCTCGCATACCGGTCAGATTTGAGGTGGGAAAATTATTGTAATTGGATCTGTAATCTGATAAAATGAGCTTATATATCTGGTCTGCGGTGGCAGTATGTTGATCCGCAAAGTTGTAGAGAAATGGAGAAAGCAAGAGAGGAAAAATGCCTGTCTGGAAAGTGTCCCAATGTTTAGGAATATGACTATTATGTGTAAAAGAAATGTTTCGACAATTGCAGTTGTGGGGGTGTTAGCCATGATGGCTACGGCCAATGCGGTGCTGATCAATGTGAACATCGATACCACGGCAAGGACACAGAGTACGCTCGATGGTCCCATTTTTGGCAATGGCGGCAGTGACCTCGGTGCAAGATGGAATCAGTCTTTGGGCACACCTGTATCAGGAACCAGCTTGCTGGACTCCACTGGCGCTGCCACCACCGTGAGCTTCACGTCCAATGCCAGCTACGTGGGCATTTGGGGCGCCCCAGCCCTTAAGATACTGACAGGTGGCGCATTTCAGTGGGTTCCAACCGCTGAATATACCCTGACTATCAGTGGTCTCGACTCCGGCGAGGAGTACGACGTGTATCTGGCCAGCTTTCATCCTAATGAGAATGGAAACCGGGTTTTGATTTCGACCAGCAACACGACAAGTACCGTGGGAACACAGATTGCTGATAGTGGCGGCGGCGGTGGAAACGATTCAACGTGGGTTCGGGGCGAAAACTTTGTGGTCTTCGAGGACGTCGAGCCGGACGGCAGCAACAGAATTATCTTCACATTAGACAGTGACTGGACCACCGATTTTACCAAAAGAGCCTATCTAAGTGGCTTCCAGATCGCGACCGCTGGTACCGCACCGGTTCTTCCCGGCCCGGCAATTAACCCGAACCCGGTCGATGGTACGGTAGGTCTGGGGCCCAATACAGACTTGAGCTGGGCCGCTGGGCCTGGTGCGAGTTCCAGTAACGTTTACTTCGGTACCAACCCGAGTCCTGGCGCCGGCGAATTCCAGGATAATCGGGTCGAGACCACTTTCGATCCGGGTACGTTGGCTCAAAACACCTACTACTGGCGTATCGACTCGGTCAACAGCGACGGTACCACTACCGGTGAGGTCTGGAGCTTCATCGTTGGCCCGCCTGGTAAGGCCCTTTGCCCGATGCCTTACGATGGTATGACAGCAGTCGCGGTCAATGCGGACTTCCTGGCCTGGGCCGAGGGTGAGAACGCGGTTTCCAGTGACGTTTACTTCGGTACAGACCCGACTCCCGATAGCAGCGAGTTCAAGGGCAATCAAACCGCAACCACTTACGATCTGCCCGCCCTCACTGCCGATACGACCTACTACTGGCGTATCGATCAGGTCAACGCTCAGGGCACTACCACCAGCGATGTATGGAGCTTTACCACCCCCAAGAACAGTGCTAACACCGTAAAGGTTTTCATTTTGGCCGGCCAGTCCAACATGGAGGGACAGGGCGAAATAAACCCGATCGGGACTCAGGGGACACTTGAGTACATATATAACAATGATCCAGTCACATACGGACATCTCAAAGACGGCGGCAATTGGGCCGTGCTCAACGATGTGTGGATTTGGTATAAACGTGGAGGCACGACCCTTGTGAAGGGGGGACTCACGGCCGGTTATGGCGTCTCCAGTACCACCATAGGCCCTGAACTGCAGTTTGGTCATTTGATGGGTGATTTTTATGGCGAACGGGTTCTTCTCATCAAGACGGCATGGGGTGGCAAGAGCCTGGGTGTTGACTTTCGTCCGCCGACCTCTGGTTGGGGCATCATCCCACCTGTCACCGCCGGCAATGATGGGTTTTACTACCAGGAAATGCTCGACTTTGTAGTCGATGCCATGGCCAACATAGGAACCTACTTCCCAGCTTACAGTGGTCAGGGCTACGAAATAGCCGGATTCGGTTGGCACCAGGGCTGGAATGACCGTGTCACCTCAAATCTCGCTGCCGAATACGAAGAGAACATGGCAAACTTCATCACCGATGTCCGTGCATCCCTAGGTGTACCCGATATGCCATTTGTCATTGCAACAACAGGAATGGACGGAAACCCTGATTACAGTGAGGTAGAACTGGCGCAACTGGCAATGGGCGATTATGTCAAGTATCCGGAATTCGAAGGCAATGTAGCCGTCGTTGACACTCAGGACTTCTGGCGCAGCGTGGCCGAGTCCCCGGCCGACCAGGGTTATCACTGGAACCGCAATGCCGAGACCTATTACCTGATAGGCGAGGCCATGGGTGAGGCGATGAGCGATCTGATTGGAGAAAGCAGTGGCGACGTTAACCTGGATGGTCAGGTTGATTTGGCGGATTTCGCGTGGTTGGCTGCGTACTGGCTGGAGATCGACTGTAATGCGGGTAACAATTTCTGTAGCGGGGCGGACATCAATCAGGTGGGTGGTGTCGGTTTGGATGATCTGCTTATACTGGGCGGGGATTGGCTGGAAGGAGCTCCACGCCTGATGGCACACTGGAAGCTGGATGAGTCGAGTGGTATGGTTGCCAGTGATAGTGTGGGTGGTAATGACGGGACGCTTAACGGCGATCCGACGTGGTGGCCGGGTGATGGGAAGATTGGCGGGGCGCTGGAATTTGACGGGGCCGGCGATTATGTGGAAGTCGAAGGCTACAAAGGTATCAGCGGGTCGAATCCTCGAACCGTAACCGCATGGGTGAAGACCGAATCAGGTCTGTCGATTGTGCGTTGGGGTACGCTGGAAATCAACGGCGGGCTATGGTCTAATGTGATCAACACAGCCGGCAACCTGCGAGCCGCCGTGATTGGCGGGAGCGTTGTAGGTGATACAGTTATAAACGATGATACATGGCATCACGTAGCGATTGTGCTGCCGGATAAGGCGAATGTAAAAGTCGAAGATATACTGCTGTATGTAGATGGCGGGCAGGAAGATACCACCATCAGCCTTGGCAGCCAGACAATCAATACCGCTGTGGGCATGGATGTCCTGATTTCTTTAGATGGGTCCGTTGGTTTGCTGGATGATGTTCGGATTTATAATTATGCGCTTAGCGAGGAGGAGATTGGGGAGTTGGCTGGTGTGCTGTGACAGTGAGTGAATGATGGAAGGTGGCGGGGCGAAAGGTGGGCCCCCACATTCGCGGGGGTGACAATTGTGGGCGGGGGGAATTGTAGGCATGGTGGCTTATCTTGTTGTTATTTAGGCGGTTACGTCGAATATCAATTAAAAACAACAGGCATGTATGTCTCGGACGTCAAAGGATTTCAGGTGGATCGTCGATTTTGGCGAAAAAATGGCGTTTTTGTGGGCGTTGGTATCGATTTGGAGGCTCCGTGGTGACGTCAGCGTCAAAAGGGTTGTGAAACGTTGATTTTGGCGTTAAAACGGCGTTTTGCGCCGTGGATATCGACTTTTGGGGCCAATATCTGTGAAAATAATTTTTTTGTTTGCAAAAAAGAATAAAATGCTCTAAACTGATTGGTTAGTTATAAGCTAGTTAGTTATAAGCCTTGAAGCTTTAGAAGACCGCTAATTGAAATTTTGACATGCGTTTAGGCCAACCATAATAGTCTTCACAGATAGGTAAAAGTGGGCGATTGCCCGGCATTCGCAGCAAAACTGACGTTTGTCCAGGTGTAAGAAAGGGGAGCCCTGATTACCATGAAGGAGATTCACCTTGTATCAGATCAAGATCCAATCTAATCCGCGAAGTTCTCTGTGCGGTGCTTTTCACCGGAATTGCCGAAGCCTGTCGTTGATATTGCTGGCAACCTTCTTCGTTATGGCATATTGCAGCAATTACTGCCGAGCGGATGAAAATAACGGCGCAAGTGCTATCGCAACGAAAAGCAAAGAGGAGTTGGCAGCCGGTCAGAAGAAGGCTGGGGAATATCTCGACATCACCGCCGCACAACTCAAGAAGTACAGGTATCAGGAAGCAAAGGAGTCCCTGGAGAGTTGCAATGAATTCCGATGGAGCCTCTCGTCGGCCCAAGAAAAGCGATTGGAAAAATACTCGCAGGAAGTGAGCGATGGAATCAAAGCGCTCGATCGCGTCCGCAATATGATCGATATTGGGGAAAAACATCTTGAAGCAGGAAACCCGGTCGAGGCAGAAAAGGGATTTGAGGAAGCTCTTGCCCTTCGAAAATATCTGCCGAAACCAACGGTTGCGAAGCTCGAGAACAGATTGATCGCGGTCAGGGTGAAGAAGGGCGAGCTTAAGGAAGAGATGAAACGTCTGTTCCGTGAGAGCCGCGACTACTGGCGTAATGATAAGCCGGCTGAGGCGGAGGCTGGTTTTAAGAAGATAAAGGATAGCGGAATAGAATTGAGCTTTTTTGACCGAGGCGCGGATCTGACCAGTGTTGGCGGGTATCTGGAGAAGATAGTATCCAGAAAGGCACAGGATGTGCGCACTGCTGAAGAGCAAAAGGCGTTGGCTGAGGCGGAAAGTGCCCGTCAAGAGGCGTTGGCTGAGGCGGAAAGTGCTCGGCAAGAGGCGTTGGCTGAGGCGGAAAGTGCTCGGCAAGAGGCGCTAGCTGAGGCGGAAAGTGCCAAGCAAGAGGTGTTGGTGGAGGTGGAAAGGGTTCTGGCGGAACAAGAGCGGGATGCGTCCGAAGCCGAGGTCGTCGAAATAAGCAAGGAGGATTTGACGGAGTTAGTTACCCCGGCAACTACGCCAGGAGCAGTTAAAAAGGATCTAAATCCGTCGAAGGAAACGTCAACAGCGGAGATGGAACCGCAGGAGTTATTGGAGAAGGCTAAAGAGGATGAGGGCGAATCTCCATTGCCAAAGGAAAAGGAGTTGGTTTCGGAGGATGAAAGGGAAATCGGCGAGCAAGAGACGGATGTAATGGCAGAGACGGCGGAATCGGCGGAGCCATCCAAGAAGGAGAGTAAGTTTTCAGTATGGCCATTCGGCAAGAAAGAAAAAAAGGAGGAAGATGTCGCGAAAGTAGTGCCAATAGAGCCGGAGCCGCAGCAGGTGGAGTCGCCAAAGGCCAAGGAGAAGGTGACCGTTTCGTTGTGGCCGTTCGGGAAGAAAAAAGACGAGAAATCTGTCGAGACGTCCAAGAAGATCGAAGAGTTGTTGGCTCATGGCGAGTTGTCCATGCAAAATCAGCGCTACGAGCAGGCCAAGCTGTATTATGAGGAGGCGTTGATGCTGGATCCGAGCCTGGAGCAGGCTCAAGTGGGTCTTGGTGCGGCGAAATACCATCTGAGAAGTCCGGGGACAGAGGCTAAGCCTGGCAAGCCAAGCATTTTAGAAATGGTCAAACAGCAGGAGTTGTTGCAAATACAAGCGATCGAAGCGAGGTGGAATTCCACTCAAACTGAAGTTGCACAACTGCTAAGTCAAGCGTTGTTTGACGAGGCGAATGCGTTAGTGAGCCAAGTTATGGCGGGTATCAAGAGCGAGAAACAGGTTCTGGGCGCAAGTCGTTATGAGCGTTTGCAGGCCAATGCCCAGGCCCTGCTGGACCAAATAGAGCAAAGGCAAAAGCGTGCAGTGCAAGAATCGCTCAAGCAAAAGGCTACTGAGGCTGACAGGGTGGAGGAAGAACGGAATCGCAGAGAAAACACCGAACGTCAGCAAAAGATCGATGATTTGTTCGAGATAGCGAATAAATTCAAAGAATCACGTGATTATGCCCAAGCGGTGGCAACACTGACGAGGCTGCTGGAGCTTGACCCGGAGAACAAGTACGCACAGTGGGTTAAAGAGGATATGGAAGACATGCTTTTTTATGAGAAGCAGGTAAAAACCGCGAACTTCGCGATGGACGAAGAGAAACGAGTTCTAATAGAGGCTCGTGAGTCAGCTACTCCATATTCTGAGATACAGAGATTTTCGGAGGACTGGGTCGAAAAAACGGAACGACGTCGCGAGGAAGAGGATCCGGCCAATGTGAAGAAGGTAGATGCCTTAGCCAAGCTGAGTAAGATAATAGATGAGTTGAACTACGATGGTGCTGCGCTTTCGGAGGTAATAGATGAGTTTCGCGATCTTACGGAGTTGAACGTTGTCCCGCAGTGGAACAGTCTGGAAGTGGCAGGAATCACTCCGGAAGATACAGTGGATATACGGCTCAGTCAGGTGGAGGCAGGTAAGGCATTGGACCGTATTCTGGCGTATGTTTCCGGCGGCGCCGACAAGCTTGGCCGAGCAGGTTATGAGGTGGATGAGGAAGGCGTACTAACCATCAAGCTGGTAAGTGACTCTTATGGTTACGAGACACGGCCATATTATGTTGCGGATCTGATTGAGCCAGAATCGGGCGGTGGCATGATGGGCGGTATGGGCATGATGGGTGGCATGGGTGGCATGGGTGGCATGATGGGTGGCATGGGTGGCATGGGCGGCGGTATGATGGGTGGCATGGGTGGCGGTATGATGGGTGGCATGGGGGGTGGTGATGGCGGCGGCGGGATGGTGGGTGGCATGGGTGGTGGTTATGGCGGCGGCGGTATGATGGGTGGCATGGGTGGTTATGGCGGAGGAAGAGGCTACGGCCGCCGAGAGATGGATGGCAGAGATTACTACCAAAACGATATAAGCGGTAGGCCGGAGGGTGTTTCTTATGGAGGGGGTGCGTCTAATAACAACCAGTCAAGTGGTTTTGATGGCGGCTCACTGGGCAATGGGGATCAATTGCGTCCCAAGCTAAGTAATACCCAGTACGGTATGATGGGTGGCATGGGTGGCGGTATGGGTATGATGGGTGGTATGGGCGGCGGCATGGGTGGCATGATGGGTGGTATGGGCGGCGGCATGGGTGGCATGATGGGTGGTATGGGCGGCGGCATGGGTGGCATGATGGGTGGCATGGGTGGCATGGGCGGTATGGGTATGATGGGCGGCATGGGTGGCGGTATGAACTTTTATCAACAGGCGCAACTGCAGAATCTTATTCAGCGGACAATTGAGCCGGATAGTTGGCTATATGTTTCAGGAGGAGGAGCAGGAGGAATAGGAGGAGTAGGAGGAGCAGGGGGAATAGGAGGAGTGGGAGGGGCGCAGGGTATGGCAGGCACGGAAATTACGGATGCCGAGGGCAGAGGCGAGATGCATTTTTTTCGCAGCACGCAGATGGTAGTATTTCAGACGCCAAAAGTACACCAACAGATAGAGGAACTTCTTAAGCTGCTCCGCGGGACGCATGGCACACAAGTGTCTATTGAGATTCGATTTTTGTCGATCAGCAACAATTTTCTGGAAGATATCGGGCTGGATATTGACATTCTTCTTGGCGCCGGTAACGCCGGGTTTAGTCATTTTTCGGAGATTCCCATTGATATGTCAAGCCATGAGTTTACAAGTCCGCCACCGGCGACAGGCATAAGCGGTTCGCTGGGTGGCGGTGCGGTTCCGGACGCATTTTCGATTTCGGGGCAGTTTCTGGACAACATACAGGTTGATTTTTTGATGCGGGCGACTCAGGCTCATCAGCGAAGTCGCAACCTGGTGGCTCCGCATGTAACAGTTATGAACGGTGAAACGTCTATGATCAATTTTTCGAAGGAGACCGCCTATGTGGCTTCCGCCACGTCGAATGTGGGTTACGGTGTCGGTTTGTATGACATCCAACCGGCGATAGACGTTTCCGGCATTCAGATCATGGTTACACCGGTGATAACGGCTGATAAGCGATATGTTTTGTTGAATGCGAACTTCCAGCAGCAGATTACGGAAAGTATCGAGAAATTCAATACGGGAACGGGGGCGTCTGGAGTCGATCTTGATACGAGCGATCCCATCGAGCCCGGGGATGTGCAGTCTGTGGTAATTCAACAGCCGGTCAAGAGTATAAACAGTATTACCACTCATGTGATGGTACCAGACGGCGGAACGTTGCTGCTGGGCGGTCAGAAGATTGTCGGCGAAAGAGAAAGAGAAAGCGGCGTACCGACCCTTAGCAAGCTTCCTTTGATCAACAGGCTCTTTAACAATCGTGCGGTTACCAAGGATGAAAATGTGCTGCTTATTCTGTTGAAGCCGCAGATTATTCTGCAGTCAGAAAGAGAGGAAGATGAGTTCGGCAGTATCCTGACGAAACAAGAATGAAAGAAATGGATGAGTGAGGCATAAAGGGTTTTTCGCTACGTTGGTATAAACATGCCCACGCAAGCGTGGGCATGGCACCCGGCGGGGGAACAAGAATAAGAAGAAGGCTGGGGAGCGAGTAAAAATCGGCGGGTAACCATGCTTAAGGGTGCCGCCGGCCGGGGTGGGTTTGTCGGCGAGGGTTAAGTGTCGGTTTCGAGTTTTTTCATAATTTCTTCTGGGATATCGAAATTGGCAAAGACGTTTTGTACGTCATCCTGGTCTTCCAGGGTTTCCATCATGGCAAGGATTTTGCGTGCTCCCTGTTCGTCGTCAATGGCGACGGTATTGGAGGGTATCTGAGAGAATTCGGCGAGCCGGATGGGGATTTCCTTTTCGCGGAGCGTTTTTTTGATTGTCTCGAAATTTTCGACCGAACAGGTTATTTCGTAGGTGTCGTCAATACGTTCAAAATCATCGGCGCCCGCCTCTAGGGCGATTTCCATTAAACTTTCCTCGTCAGTCTTGGCGGCATCAACGACAAGCAGGCCTTTTTTGGTAAAAATCCATGCGACACAACCGCCGGATCCGAGCGAGCCGCCCCTGCTGTCGAAGATTTTTCTCAGCTCACTGGCTGTTCGGTTTCGGTTGTCGGTAAGCGCCTCACACATAATGGCTACGCCATTGTTTCCGTAACCTTCGTAAAGGACTTCTTCATAAGAGACGCCTTCGAGGTCTCCGGTGCCCTTTTTGATGGCCTTATCGATGGTGTCCTTTGGCATATTGGCGTCCTTGGCCTTGTCGATAGCATAACGTAGAGCTATATTGTGGTCGGGATCGCCCCCGCCTGTTTTGGTGGCTACGATGATACCGCGTGCAAGCTTGCTCCATAGTTTGCCTCGTTTGGCATCGACAGCAGCTTTTTTGTGTTTAATACCCGCCCAATGTGAATGTCCAGACATAAAACTTGAACTCCCAATAAAATCTATTCTTTGCCATCCGGCGTTTCGTCAAAAAGCGAAGCAACCGTAACTTTTTTTCCCTGGTTTAATTGCTGTAACTTAGTTTTTATCGCAGAGGCGCTCTCTTCGAGATAACGTTCGGTTTTTACGCGGCGGTGCAACTGGTCCATCGCCTGGAGCCAATACCATTGAGCCGACTGGTGACGGCCCAACCGATATGCGGTATCGCCCAAATGATCCATGATTTCGGGGTCCGGCGTCATGGTCAGGGCCGCCGCCTGACAAATATACTCCCAAGCGGTGTCAAACTCGCCTTTTTTATAATAAAACCAGCCCAAACTATCAAGAGTCGGTATCGATTCCGGGTCGTCAAGCAGGGCCTCCCACAGGAGCTGCCCTGCCCGGTCAACCTGGCGATGCGACTGTACCAACAGAAAGCCGAGGTTATTTTTGATTCCGGCGTTGTCAGGCGTTTTGACCAGCAATAGCTCCAGTTGGTCGGCAGCCTGAGGCTTCTGTCCCATTCTATCCAAAAATATACTGTATTGCAACCTTGATTGAGAATTATCCGGGTTCTGCTCGACTATGTTTTTCTGTAGTTCCAGGGCCTGCGTTCTTTGGCCACAGGCATCCAAGATGTTCGCTTTTAACATTCGAATAGCGACGGTATTTCCATCCGGGCCGACAAACTCATCCACCCGGGCCAAGGCCCGCTGAGGTTTGCAGGCCGCTATGTCAAATTTTATCCAGGCGTTGAGCCATAAGGCGGATTTGTCATGTTGCGAGAGAATATCCTGGGCCTGACTATAAGCGTCGGCATCAATGAGGATATCGACCAACTGCAATTGGATAGCATCGTTTTGGCCGACGGTCGAAAGGTGTTTGCGCAGCTCCGCGGCGGCACTTTCATAATTTCCGCTGCGTTTCAACAATAATGTCAATACTTCCACTCTTTTGGGGTCGTCCGGTTTTTCGGCCAGCCAACTGCTCGCTCTTGTGATCGCTTCATCCTTACGGCCCTGTTCAAAGATAGTCAGGTACAATAACGTTCGTAACAACAACTCGTCGGGACGCAATTGTATAAGTTCCTCCAACAACGTCTGAGACTGTGCGAAATGGCATCGCACATTGAGCGTCTGTACCAACCATATCGCTGTGGGCAGTTGCATTGTCGGATATCGCTGGTAAGAGTTTTTGATATGTTGCACCGCCCTATCATAAAAGCCGGCCTGTGTGAGGGCCCAGACGAGATTTTCGGTAGCGGTTTGAACTACCTCTAAAACCGGGGCGGCATCATCGTCGCGATTATTTTCGGAGACAATTTTGAACCATTTGTCAAATAAATCGACCGCCTGAGTGTATTGGCGAGTTATTATGAATAACAACAAAGCTTCGTTCTGAAGTATCCGCACCGGTGCGGGGTCCATCTGCCATTGGTCCTGGGAGGCGCCATCGATTAAAAGGGATAAGGCTTCCCGGGCTTTTCCGTTGAGGCGCATGTTTTCCAAACACCTCAGCAATGACTGTGGATCGCGCGGCTGCATACGCCATAACTGGAGCCATTGCCGCGTTTTGGTGTACAGGCTGATAAGGTCACGGCGGACCAGTTCGATGTCTGGGTCATGTGGCAGAATATTTCTGAGTACTTGTTCGGCACGGCTGTTTTCGCCGGCCAGTGCCAGTCCGTAAGCATATAACCGATCGGTAATCTGTTTTCCGTCATGTCCTTTATGCCAATCGTCGAGCTGCTGTAAATACGAATTGTATTCGGCCATGTGAGTGCAGGCTTCGTAAAAAGTTGTCAATACCGTTTCCGGTTGCGGATCGGTTGCCAATAAATAGCGACATAACGCCGATACCTGATGATATCGCAGTTGCAGCGGCGCCTTCTTCTTTGCCGTCGAGATAACAAATACTTCGATAAGGTCTTGATCGTTCGGCAAGGCCGACTGTGCCTGGCGCAAAAGTTCGACCGCTGAATCTATATGTCCCATTGTCAATTGCAAATCTGCCAGGGCTAACAAAGGGATGTGCATTCGGCCAACCAATTGTGCTACGATTATGTTCGCCTGCGCGTAAATTCTCTGCTGCAACAGTAACCGCCAAGTTTCATGATATGCCTGTGTTGCCGCGGTAAGATAACCCATTTCCGTCAATGCGGCGGCCAATTGCAGATGCAATACGGCAGTGGTCGGGTTGCTTTCGGTGGCCTGTGGGCAGGCTAAAGCTCTTTTGAGCAGGGAAGCCGCCTGCGGATATTGGCGCTGATCTAATTTTATGTTCGCCAGCATATAATAGCCTGTCAGGCTGTTACTGTTTAGCTCAATGGCTTTGGCGGAGGCGGCGATGGCGGTGGTGTCCGAGCCTAGTGCGAAACAAGCTTCGCTCAACAGTTCATACAAAACTGAACTGTTTGGGTCGCCGGCTAAGCCGATGTGCAGCTCATCGACGGCCTGCTCGCGGAGGTTCTGACGAAAAGTGCCCTGGGCTTTGTTTAAGAGGTATCGTGCCCGCAAAGCGGCCTTGCGGCCAGTAGCAATGTGGGTGTCGTTGGGGTCGGCTATGTCCGGCGGGGCAGGGTGGGCAGGCAGGCGGAGCGGTTCTTCCGGAAGGACAATCTCCTCAAAAGGTACATTTTCCAGAGGCACGAACATTTTATCCAGTTGCTCTGGAGTAAGGTTTTTGTCAAGGGCCAGCGGCGATATGCGAGCATAGCGGCCGGCAGACTGACGAGGCATGGCTGATAAATTTATGGTTTTGCAGCCAGATGCGGTGAGCAGCAGGATTATGAGAAGACTGATCTTTTGGTTTCTAACGTTATGGTTTTTCAAGATCCACACTCATCAATAATTTCCCAGGTCGATTACTATTCCTTCAGGGGTAAAGTAATCAACGTTAAATATTTTGTCGGTGACCAACGTCACCACCACTACGGGGCAGCCGTGCAGACGTCCGTAACACAGGTCGTCGATGCCAGGCCCGGCCAGTTCCGGTCCTCGCCACTTATCGACGTGACAGTGCCAGCGGGTCAGGGACAACGCGGCGTCGTGGATCATCCGCGGCGATTCGATGTACTGGTTGTCACCGGAACGCTCGCCGGGCTGGTACGTTTTGAATACGGCTGTGCCGTCATCCAACATACTCAGCCCTCCCACCTCACTGGTATTATCGGTAATGTCCTGTTCTAAAAAGCTTCTTAATTGCCGAGTGGTTTGGGCCTGGGCTAAGGTCTCGAGCAAAAGCTTAATTCGCAGTAAGTCAGTATAGCTCAAACGATTACATTGGTCAATAAAACCTTCGGCGTAATCGTCCGGTGCGTTCGGATAGCTTCGAGGACGTTTGGTGTGGTCGAGTTTGGCCAGGCGAAGGGCGATATCGCTAACTAACTGTGAACGTGACAATTGCAGATGTGGATCGTCTATTATGCTGAGCAGTAAATAGCTGTCGTGGATGTCGAAGGTGTAATCTTCGCATTTTTTCAACGATGTAGCGAGGTGACGCATCATTTCCAACTGTGCCGGTGTCAGTATGGTTTGCTGTATTTGGCAGGCGAGAAAACGTATAAAATTGGCTGGAACATAACCGAAACTTCCGGCCCAGAATTGTAATTGCCCTGTCATATCATCGTTGGGTGGCAAGGCCATTATAGTCTCGATAATACGGTCGCGGTCGGTAAGTTTGCGCAGACCTGTCAGGGCGGCGATTCTAAGTCGCAGCGATTTGGCGTGTTTGAGTTGGCCTGTTAAGATTTCTTCCATGGTTTTATTTTGGCCGGCAATGTGCTCGATGGCGAGTGCGAGTTCACTGTCGATCGGGCGAGTCGAAGGCTCGTCTTCGGCCAAGGCCATAAGCAGGTAGGGAAGTGTTTCTTTGTCGTTCAAATCAATTATATGATCGATAATCTGACGGCGGAGGCATGGCTCTTTGGAGTTTGTCAGGGCTGTGCCCAGCCATTTGGGGGCGTCGTCGCGATAATCAGCAACGATCAGCTCCAACACCCGCTGACGAATAGTTGACGAATGCAAAGGAGAGGCAGCCACGCCGGCGAACACCCGGCCTAATCTTTCGTGTTGGTTATGATCCAGCTTTCGTTGGGTCAGCTCATCGATAACCGCTAATCGCTTGCGGTCGGCCAGGTCCGGCTGCCCGACCGATCTGATAATCGCATCAGTTGACCATTGTCCGGGGGCCAGGGACCGACAGCCGACAGTCGCCGGCAACAGCGCCATCGCCAGAATCAATCGTAAATGGTTTGTCTTTGCCAATTTACACATATACATCCAATAGCTATAATACTTCGCGGCAAGGCCAATTGTAAAGGATTTTAGGACAAATGGGATTGTTGTACCTACTGTTGAGCATATCCAGCTCTGTTATTATTGCGCTGCTGCTGAAATATAATGAGACACAGGAAAGGTCCCGACTGGTTCCCCTGGCAAGTAATTATATTACTGCGACGGGGATTACTTGTTATCTGTGGTGGCATGGCGGGTCCGATAGTCTGGGCAACATATCAGTTTTTCTGGGGATTGTGACCGGGATATTTTTTGTAGTTGGTTTTCTGCTTATGATGATTTTCATCGGGCGGATCGGTATCGCTATTCCGGTGTCACTGACGCGTTTGGCAGTTGCCCTTCCTATTGTAGTTTCCATAGTATTTTACGGTGAAACAGCGAGCGGTATGCAGATTTTGGGGTTAGGGCTGGCGTTGATTTGCTTTTTGTTGTTCGGCAGATCGGCCGGCCAAGAAGAAGCCAGCGGTGTCAGTGGCCGGGATAACATCTTTGTTTCGTCACCGCGCGGCGGGTGGCTGCTGCTGATAAGTTTGTTTTTGTGTGCGGGGTTCGGTGGAATCAGTATGAAGGTCAGAGATGAGCACTGCCCTATCGATCAGATGCACGGTTTTTTGACGATACTATTTGGCATGGCTTTGATATTGAGTTGGGTTATCGTTATCGCCAAAAAAGAGCAAATACTTGGCAGGGATGTCTGCTTTGGTCTGATACTTGGCGTACCGAACGGTTTGTCGAGTATATTTTTTATTCTGGCTCTGCATAAGCTTGGCGGCCTTATGGTGTTTCCGGTCAATGACGTTGGGGTTGTGGTGTTTTCCAGCCTGGCAGCTATGGTGATATGGCGTGAAAAGCTCAATCAAACGGGGTGGGTGGCTCTGGCGGTTGCTATCGTGGCGATTGTCCTGATGAACGTTGGCTAATATACGCCCTCTTTGGAAGTTAAACGCGGTAGCGGTGCAGGCGTAAGGGAATTTTGATAGATTTGGCGGCTTAGGTCTGCTACACTTGAGGTCCCTGGGCTGCTACAGAACAGATCAATTACGGACGGATGGATGGCAAATGAGTGTGTATGAGAAGATATTGAGCCGACGGGAACTGTTGGGGACTATAGGGCGAGGTCTGAGCCTGGCTGGATTGACATTTGGAGCATGGAAGCTTGCCAGCGGCAAAGATGAGCCACAGGCGAATCAGGAATGCGTAAATAAGGGGTTTTGCCGGAATTGCCGGGTCTTTAAGGATTGCGGTCTGCCCAGGGCGATTTCGGCAAAGAAGGGGTCGGTGAGACAATGACGGACTGGGAAAACAAAAAGGATGTTACCCGACGTGAGGTGTTACGCGGTAGTGTTCGCAGTGCGTGCTTATTTGGTATAGGTGCGATAGGAGGGCTGTTGGCACGGCGGGCGAAGGCGGTAGATACAGTCTGGCAGATCGATCCGTATAAGTGTATCTCCTGCGGCAACTGCGCTACCCACTGTGTACAGAAACCATCGGCGGTGAAATGTGTGCATGCCTTTGCGATGTGCGGGTACTGCGATCTGTGCACGGGATATTTCGAGCCTGAAACGGTCTCGCTGGATACTGGGGCGGAAAACCAGCTCTGTCCGACCGGGGCGATCAATCGCAGGTTCGTGGAAGCCCCTTATTTCGAATTCACCATCGATGAGAAGTTGTGCATCGGGTGCGGTAAATGCGTCAAAGGGTGCAACGCGTTCGGTAATGGGTCGCTGTTTCTGCAGGTACGCCATGACCGGTGTTTGAACTGCAACGAATGCTCCATTGCGAAAGCTTGTCCGTCAGGCGCTTTCCAGCGTGTCAGCGCAGATGAACCATATTTGCTCAAGGAAGTGAAAAGCGGCGAATGAGACGATTCTGTCATATCCTGTTTTTCGGGAGCTTGTTTGTGGGTTTCTGCGGTGCGGCCGGGGCCCAGCAGCGTTTTCCACCGCCGGATTTCGAAAGCGGGTATAAACTGCCGTTGACTACGGTTCCGCCGGCCCGGCAGCAGTTATATGAGTATCTGGATGTGGCGGTACTGCTGGCGGCATTACTGCTGGGATCGTATCTGTCATTGAAAAAACGCTCGCGGCGGGGGATTTTCTGTCTGATGGTTTTTTCGCTGGTGTATTTCGGGTTCTGGCGAAAGGGGTGTGTGTGCCCTATCGGAGCGATTCAAAATATTGCCCTGGCGTTTTTTGAACCGGCGTATGCTATACCAACGACGGTTGTCATCTTTTTTTTGTTGCCCCTTTTTTTCACACTGTTTTTTGGGCGGACGTTCTGTGCCGCGGTCTGTCCGCTGGGCGCGATTCAGGATGTGGTGCTGGTTCGTCCGCTGCAACTGCCGGGGTGGCTGGAACACACGCTGGGGCTGCTGGGCTATGTATATCTGGGCGGGGCGGTGCTTTTTGCCGCTACGGGCAGCGCATTTATCATCTGCCAATATGATCCGTTTGTGTCTTTCTTCCGGCTAAGCGGTAGTTTCGAGATGTTGGTTCTGGGAGGGAGCTTTCTGGTGGTTGGGCTGTTTGTGGGCAGGGCTTACTGCCGCTTCCTTTGTCCTTATGGGGTTATAATGCGCGTTCTGTCGAGATTTTCCAAATGGCGAATCACCATTACACCTAAAGATTGTATTCAGTGCCGATTGTGTGAGGAGTCATGTCCGTTTGGGGCCATTCAAAGACCCGCTACCGCCCCCCTACCGCATGATTATCGCGCAGGCAAGATAAAACTGATAACGCTATTTGTCCTGGCGCCGATCATCGTTACGGTAGCCGGCCGGCTGGGAATGGAACTGGCGGAACCGTTTTCGCGTATGCACGAACGGGTGCGGCTGGCCGACCGTATCCACATGGAAGAAACGGGCCGGATCGAAGGAACCGATGATGCCAGTGAGGCGTTCAGGGCAACCGGAGGATCCATTGCGGAACTTTATAGTGAAGCCGGGCAAATTGCAGATGAATTTGTCTGGGGTTCGATGCTGTTCGGTGGATTTGTCGGGCTGGTGGTGGCAGGTAAGTTGATCGGGCTGACCGTCAGGCGCAGCCGAAAAGATTACGAAGCAGACCAGGGGCGATGTCTGGCGTGTGGACGTTGTTTTGCCTATTGCCCGGTAGGACGGGCGGAACGGAAAGTTGAACACTAACCTGTGAAAACAACTGAACAAAAATTTAAGGCTGGAAACAGTGTCAACGCAAATGATGCACTGAGGGCAAATCCCTGGTATCAGGCGGCAGCAGGAACGGCTGTGGTGGCGGGGGTCTTTTCGGTAATTGTCTGCACTTTGCTGGTGCTGAACTACTTGGAGGGCAAACCTTTAGAACCGTCAGACCCGACCAAGAAGGCAGAGCCGCTGAAAACTGAAGAATTGGCCAAGCTGAAAACACAGCTTTTGTCAGACCCACAAAACGAACGACTAATTAAAGATGTTCGCCAACTCGATCTTCAGCTTAGAGAAGAGTTTTTCCACCGTCAGAGCTTCGCCGAGCAGGGGAAATATCTGCTATTGGGCGGCATAGTGGTTTTTCTGATCGGTATCAAGACGACGGCAGGCTACAGGAAGCAACCGCCTAAGCCGCGAAAGAATGTTAATGAACAGGCTCTCGCCAAGCGCAATGCCAATTGGGCTTTCTGGTCAGCAAGTGTTCTGGGAGTAGTTGTGGGTGGTGTGGTTTTGCTATCGATTGTGACTGACGAAACTGTTCCAACCAGTCAACTGCTGAAGGACATTATCGCGAGTCAACCAGGCACAGAAAAGGACACGGCCGTCGCCGCTTATCCTTCGACAGAAGATATCAAACGAAATTGGCCGCGGTTTCGCGGGCCGGGCGGGCTTGGGATATCGGCTTATACCAATGTACCTTCGTACTGGGACGAGAAGAGCGGTGAAAGTATTGTCTGGAAAAGCGAAGTTCCTCTGCCGGGCGAGAATTCGCCGATTGTCTGGGATGGAAAGGTTTTTCTAACCGGCGCCGATGAGCAAAACCGTGAGGTCTATTGCTTCGACGGGACAACGGGAAAGCTGTTATGGCAAAGGGCGGTGAATGTTCCGCGAAGAAGCTCGAAAATACCCGATGTGATGGAAGATACGGGTTTTGCGGCCCCGACGGCCGCTACCGACGGGCAACGGGTTTACGCTATCTTTGCCAACGGTGATGTGATTTGTTTCGATTTTGCGGGGAACCGTGTTTGGGGCAGGAATCTTGGTATTCCCGACAGCGCTTACGGTTATGCCACATCTTTGACGATGTATCGCAACTTGCTTTTGATTCAATACGATCAGGCCACGGAAGATGACGGTTTGTCGGAGATGCTGGCGATGGACGGCGGTACAGGGCAAACAGTCTGGCAGAAGAAACGTCCGGTCGCGAATTCTTGGGCGTCTCCTATTGTTATCGATACGGGTAAAGACCGGCAGCTCATTACCTGCGCTGAGCCGTGGGTGATCTCTTATGACCCGGCTACGGGTGATGAACTCTGGCAGGCAAAGTGCCTGTACGGTGATGTTGCGCCGTCACAGATTTACGCTAATGGATTGGTTCTCGCTGTCAGACCGGGTGAGGAATTAATCGCTATCGGCACCGGCGGTCGGGGCAACGTTACCGAAAGTCAAATCGCGTGGATCGCCGAAGATGATATTCCCGATATTTGCAGTCCGGTGAGCAACGGCAAACTGGTATTTCTTGCCACGAACGGAACGGTAAGCTGCTATGAGGTCAAGGGCGGGACAAAGGTCTGGACAAAAGAATCTGATTTGAAGTTCGAGGCATCACCGAGTCTGGTGGGCGATAAGGTGTATCTGGTCAGCAATAACGGTACGGCGATTATTATCGAGGCGGGCCTGGCATATAAGGAGATCGCCAAGTGCCGGTTAGATGAGGCTGTCAAGGCGTCACCGGCTTTCGTTGATGGGCGCATATACATTCGCGGCGAGAAGCACCTGTACTGTATAGGAAACAAAGAATAGATATGTCAAAACCGGATATTTCATTTGTAGATGAAACGGTGGGCCGGCTCGGTCGAGAGCCGCAGTCGTTGATTCCTATTCTGCAGGCAATTCAACAACACTATCGGTATCTTCCGGAAGAAGCTCTGCGACGAGTGAGCGAAATAACACAAATTACAGCAGCCCAGATCGCTGGGGTATCGACATTTTACACTCAGTTTCGCCATCATCCGGTGGGCCGTCATATTGTCAGCGTATGTAATGGCACCGCCTGCCATGTTAAGGGGGCCGAGTTTGTTTACGAGGCGTTGCGGCGTCATCTGAAGTTGCAAGGCGATAACGATACCGATGCCGATGGGGTGTTTACGGTTCAGAAGGTGACGTGCCTGGGATGCTGCACTTTGGCGCCGGCTATGCAGATCGACGATGTCACCTACGGTCATCTTTCCGGGGAGCTGGTGCCAGTTGTGCTGGATGAATTTCTGGAGTTACAGAGACGGGACGTTAAACCGTGGGCGTCAAAAACCTCGGCGACAGCGAAAGCCAAAGATAATTTCGGTGAGATTCGTCTGGGGCTGGGTTCGTGCTGCGTTGCCAGCGGCAGTGGCCGAGTGTACAAGGCGTTTCAGGAAGCGATCTATCAGACGCAGGCTTCGGTTGCGATCAAGCGGGTGGGCTGTGTCGGCATGTGTCATCATACGCCACTGGTGGAAGTAATAACTGGAAGGAAAGAATCTTTTCTTTATTCGCGTTTGCAGCCGGAAGACGCGAAAAACGTTATCTTACGGCATTTCCGGCCCAAGGGGCACATCCGCAGGTTCACAAACGCCGCAGCGCAAGTAATAGATAAGATACTGACCGATGCCGTGTGGCAACCGGTTGGGCGTCGCTCAATTGATGTGCGGGAAAAACCGGTAGCGGCGTTTCTCGATCGGCAAAAGCATATCGCCACCGAGTATTGCGGTGATCTCGATCCGGTCGATCTGGACGAATATCTTGCCCGGGGCGGGTTTGGGTCGCTACGGCGTTGCGTAACCGAACGGCAGGGGCAAGATGCGATCGAACAGATTCGACTTGGCCGGCTCAGGGGCCGAGGCGGAGCGGGCTATCCGACCGCTGATAAGTGGGCGGCAGTCAGTAAAGCAAGCGGTAAGAAATACATAATCTGCAACGGCGATGAAGGCGATCCGGGAGCCTTTATGGATCGTATGCTTCTGGAATCTTATCCGTATCGCATTATCGAGGGTATGGCGATTGCCGCGTACGCGGTCGGGGCTGACGAAGGTTATTTTTATATCCGTGCCGAGTATCCGCTGGCGGTGCGGCGGATCAGGGCGGCGCTAAGCGAGTGCTCAAAAAGACAACTGCTTGGAGAGGACATATACGGCAGCGGATTCAAGCTGAAAATTCATATAATGGAAGGAGCGGGGGCGTTTGTCTGCGGTGAGGAAACGGCGCTGCTGCGTTCGATTGAAGGCGGGCGAGGGATGCCGCGGCTGCGACCGCCCTACCCGGCTCAGAGCGGCCTGTGGCAAAAGCCCACTCTGGTCAACAATGTAGAAACTTATGCGGTCGTACCCTGGATTATACGATATGGCGGCGAAGCGTTCGCGGCGATCGGAACCGAACATAGCAAAGGGACCAAGGTATTTTCGCTGGCAGGTAAGGTGGCTAGAGGTGGATTGATTGAAGTGCCAATGGGTATTTCGATTCGTCAGATTGTTGAGGATATCGGCGGTGGAATCGCCGGCGGTAAACGTTTCAAAGCGGTGCAGATCGGCGGGCCATCCGGCGGATGCGTACCAGCCGAACTCGCCGAGACATCAGTTGATTATGAAGCTCTCGTTGCCGCCGGGGCAATTATGGGATCGGGGGGCCTGGTGCTGTTGGACGAAGACGACTGCATGGTCGATATCGCCCGGTATTTTCTGGAATTTACGCAAAGCCATTCGTGTGGGAAATGTACTTTCTGCCGAATCGGCACCCGCCGTATGCTGGATGTGCTCGAACGACTCTGCCAGGGCCAGGGCAGAAAAGGTGATCTGGAAGAATTGGAACATCTGGCCGAGATCATTCAAAAGGCCAGTCTGTGCGGTCTTGGCCGAACCGCTCCGAACCCGGTGCTCTCCACTTTGCGCTACTTCCGCGATGAATATGAAGCTCATCTGGAAAAACGCTGCCCTGCCGGCAAATGTAAGAAACTGATCCGTTACGAGATTACCGACGATTGTATCGGCTGTACGTTGTGCGCCCAGCACTGCCCTGTGAATGCCATCGCTATGCAGCCGTACGAGAGACATGAAATCGATACCGACAAATGTATCCGCTGCGGAACATGTAAAAACATTTGTCCGAACGACGCGGTTAAGGTTGAATAAGGTTTGTGACGCCGGAAAACTCGGTGAGACAAAAACTAAGGACGTGTAAATAAAGGGAGCCTCTAAAAATTGCTTTTGTCACGAGTAAAAATGAATTTTTAGAGGTTCCCTAAAGTGTTCATGCAGGGATGTAAATGATTATATCGCCCGAGCCAAACAAGACGTGTTCGACAGTTGCCGTAACGCGGTGCGATGATTATCAATCTGATAAAATCGCAGACGCAGTTGAAAGACAGTTTTCGCTGCTGGGCGGTCTTGAGCGTTTTATCAGCAAGGGCGATACGGTGTTGCTCAAGCCGAATTTTATTGTAGCCTGCCCGCGCGGTCAGGCGGCGGTGACGGATCCCGCGGTTATATTGGCGGTGGCGAAACTTGTAAAAGATTTCGGCGGGCGACCCTTTGTCGGTGATTCGCCGGCGTGGAGCAATATGGCTAAGTGCGTGAGCGATCTGGAACTGGAAAAGCCATTAAAGAAGTTGGGTGTGCCCTTCAAGCAGCTCAACAAAAGTAAGAGATATAAGATAGCCGGGTCCAGTATTGGTATAAGCAGGGTGGCGCTGGATGCGGACAAGATTATTAATCTGCCGAAGTTCAAGGCCCATCAGCAGGTGGTTGCCACCTTCGCGGTTAAAAATATGTTCGGGGCGGTGTGCGGAAAGGAAAAAGTCTTTTGGCATTTTGCCAAAGGCAAATCTCATGACAACTTCTGCCGAATGCTGATAGGGATATACCAACTGTTCAACCCCGTTTTGAGCATTGTCGATGGCGTGGTGGCCATGGAAGGCATGGGACCGATCAACGGCAGTCCCAAGCCACTTGGTTTTCTCGTGGGCAGCGATGATCCGGTCGCGTGCGAGGTCATCTGCTGTGAACTGATAGATTTCAAACCCGATGAATTGCCGATAATCCAAACGGCTAAGCGTATCGGGTTTGGCTGCTCTGACCTAAGCCGAATAAAAGTTGTTGGTGACGATTACTCGGATTTTGTATGCAGGGATTTTCAGTTGGCTGAGCAAAGACCGCTTAATTATTCGCTGGGGCATGTATGCAAAAGTGTGAGCAAACAGTTGGTTATTCTGGCAAAGGCCGCTCTGAACTGCGACCGGTAATCGGTGCTAATTGCTTCAACAGGCGGTCCAAATCCATCTGAAATGCGCCCTGAAACAATAATGGCGGCAGAAAAACAAAGAAAATCAGCCCATAACCGAAACCGGTGTCCTCGATTTTTGGGCCAAAATGGAAAATTCCGATTACTAACCCAATAATTGTGAGAAAAATGGTATAGGGCAGGTGTGAAATCAGCTTGGCGGCAATACCACCAGACAGGCCAACAACAGCAGTCCAATGTATATTCCAACGGCATGTTCAATGGAAGAATGTTCCACGAGGTCATTGACAGCCAGGATTATGGACATAAAGGGGCTCCACGGGAAAAAATTTTCTCAGCACATCCGATCCAAACTCTAAGATGCGTTACTGATTCAGCTTAGGTTTACGGTAGTCTATGGCACTACGGCATTTGAGTCAACAAGATTACGGATTGATGTTAAAATAGGGAAGAAGGGAAATATAGGGAAAGATCATATAAATTTAAGATAGCAAGCCATATTTCGCATGAGGCATTGCAAGAATAGGCCGTTAGGAGTGAAAATTTCCTGTTTGTTTGACAAAACGGCGTTTTTGGGGTATACTTTCCCAGTTTCGGAGAAAACTTGGTTCTTGATCCAGCGAGTAAGCACAAAAATTTGAACATGCCAAAAAGTAATGTATCGACCTATTTTGATGAAAGCCACATCCAGCAGGTTCTGCAGGCGATTAATATAGTTGAAGTTATAGGCAATTATGTATCTTTGCAGCGTCGGGGTAAGGAGATGGTTGGGTTGTGTCCGTTCCACAACGACAGTAAGCCATCTCTGAACGTTAATCCCGGCAAACAGATATTTAAGTGTTTTGCGTGCGGGGCAGGAGGAAATGCGATCCAGTTCATTATGCGCCGTGAACAAATGACGTTTCCTGAGTCGGTTTGGTTTTTGGCCCAGCGGGCCGGCGTGAAACTGCCTGAAAAACAGGTACAGGCCCATGAGGGAATGGATCGTAATGAATTGGAGAAGTTGAACCGCTGGGCAGCAAAGTTTTTCCGGGATCAATACGACCAGGACGAACTGGGCCGAGTAGCCCGTGAATACGTGGAAAACCGCTTTATTAGGGCGGATACGGCAAAAAGATTTGGACTGGGCTGGGCGCCAAATAGCTGGGATAATCTGTTAAAGGCGGCCCATGAGGCGGGAAAACCGGCAGCGGAGCTGGCCCGGTTGGGTCTGCTGGTAGAGAAAGAACAAGGTGGATATTACGACCGGTTCCGCGAGAGGCTTATATTTCCGGTGACTGACGCGTTGGGGCGGGTGATCGGTTTTGGGGGCAGAACGCTGGGGGACGACCCGGCGAAGTATATCAACAGCCCTGAAAGTGTGCTGTTTAACAAGAGCCGGGCACTCTATGGGCTGCATGCGGCCAAAGACAGTATCATCAAAGAGCGTACCGCGGTGCTGGTCGAAGGTTATACCGACTGTATTGTGGCCCACCAGTTTGGTCTGGCCAATGTGGTAGCGACGCTTGGCACAGCCCTGACGCGGGAACACGCCGAGATTCTTTCCCGTTATGCCGATACGATTGTGGTGGTGTTTGACTCTGACGCGGCAGGGGAAAAGGCGGCCGATCGGGCAGTTGAAGTGTTTTTCGCCCATCAGGTTGAGGTGAAACTGGTGAGTTTGCCGGAGGGTAAGGATCCGTGTGATTTTCTGTTGGCACAAGGTGATCGCGGTAAAGAATCGTTCGAAAAACTTGTTTCCGGTGCGACCGAATCTCTAGAATATAAATGGCAGAATATGGAACGTCAATTGGCGAAGACAAATACGGTTGGCGGCCATAAGCGGGCAGTGGATGAGTATTTGATGATGACGGCACAGTTGTTGGCACAGGAGAACATAGACAATATCAGCCGTGGGTATCTGCTTAACCGGGTGGCTAAGCTGGTAGGAATAACAAACGATCAGGCACATCGCAAGGTGAATGACCACTTGCGACGGATGAAAGCGAGTGTGTCGGGACAAAGGCATTCGGGGGCGATCCCTTTGGAGAATCGTTCGGTTCGTTCTCAGCGTGAAGTTGTAGAACAGGAAATTCTGGAGGTGCTGCTGAATCGTGGAGATTTGTTCGAGCAAGTCAGGAAAGAGATAGGTCCGGACGAGTTTAGCGATCCGGTTCTAAGCCAGATAGCGCAGCGGCTTTGGGATTACTTTGGCGGTGGCGGCAACGGATCACTGGCGGCAATACTGGCCGGGTGCGAAAGTACCGAGCTGTGCAATAAAATAACAGATATGGCCGAAGGCGGATCGCAACGAGAAAACTTTGAAGTTAGGCTGGAAAGAACGCTGAAGAGCCTGCGACGTTTAGAGACGGAACAGTCCCAACAGGAACTACACAGGATGACTTCCCACGCAGAAGAAAAATACGGTAAGGATGCACAAACGGCACTGCTCTTGGAGATTCAAACAAAGCGACAGAAGCGGTCGAAAGATCAATCGGATCCGGGGCGATCAAATGTGTTTTCTACGAGTTAGAAAGGTTTTGGATAGATTGGTAAACACCTGGTATGGGCCAGGGTTTGGTTTTGAATAGAATAAACGAAAAGTTTGTGGAGTTTGAATTTGGTGAAGAAGATAACGATCGATAATTTTGGTAGTGATAGTTTGAAATCCATGATCGAGAAAGGCAGAACGCGTGGATATTTGACCTATGAAGAGATGAACGACGGACTTCCGGACGATAACCTGACACCGGACCGGCTGGACAGCCTGCTGATGACGCTGGAGGATATGGGGGTGGAGTTGATCGATGAGATCGATCTAAAAAAACGGGAAGATCGGAAAAACAAAGAGGCGACAGAAGATGGCGATGAAGAAGAATTTGCGGTGGAAGAGCGTCGGATCGATGATCCGGTCCGCATGTATCTGACGCAAATGGGTGAGATACCGCTGCTGACCAGAGAACAGGAAATTTCGCTGGCCCGGAAGATCGAGATGATGCGAATGGCGTTTCGCCGCAAAGTGCTGGAAAACGCCTATTCCATGAATACAGCGGTTTCGATGCTGGAGCTGGTGGAACGTGGAGCTTTACCCTTCGATCGAACAATGCGTATCTCGACGGCGAACCCATTGGCAAAATCTTCGGTAACCAAGCGTATCCCACACAATCTGCAAACGATACGCAGCATAATAGAAATGAATCAAAAAAACTGGCACACTCTGGCGGAAAACAATCATGATGCGGAAAACCGAAAAGCGATCGAGTTGGAAATACGTCGGAGGCGCCGGCGCGCGGCAATTTTGTTGGAGGAGTTGGCGCTTCGTACCAGCCGGATCCAGCCGATGATGAATAAGCTGGAAAATATTCTGCATAAAATGGTTGACCTGGAAAACCTGCGGGCAAATCCGGGAAATGAAAATCTGAACGAAGAAGATATTATGGTAGTTGAAGAAGAGCTCAGTGGCCTCAAAGAGTTGGTAATGGAAGACCGTCATCAGCTACAAGTTCGCTGCCAAACGATTCGCAGGATTTTCCATGAGTATGAAATCGCTAAGCGTAAGCTTAGCGGTGGTAATTTGCGGCTGGTGGTTTCCATTGCGAAAAAATATCGTAATCGCGGTTTGAGTTTTCTGGATATCATCCAGGAAGGAAATACGGGACTGATGCGAGCTGTGGACAAATACGAATATCGGCGCGGTTACAAGTTCAGTACGTATGCGACATGGTGGATTCGTCAGGCGATTACGCGTTCGATCGCCGACCATGCCAGGACGATTCGGATACCGGTGCATATGATCGAGACGATGAGCCGATTGCGCAATATCAGTAAAAAACTTCAGCAGGAGATGGGAGTTGAGCCGAGTATCGAAGAAATCGCTGAGTCGGCTAATCTGTCGGCCAATGAGGTGCGGCGGGTGATGAAGATATCACGGCATCCGATCAGTCTGGATCGTCCGGTGGGCGAAAGCGAGGACAGTTACTTCGGTGATTTCATTGAAGACGACGGGGCAGAATCACCGGTGAGCGTGGCGACTCACGAAATGCTCAAGGATAAAATAGACGGAGTTCTAAAGACGCTGACCTACCGGGAACGTGAAATTATCAAGCTGCGCTACGGAATAGGCGACGGTTATACGTACACCCTGGAAGAAGTTGGCCGAATCTTTAAGGTGACCCGTGAGCGCGTTCGGCAGGTGGAAGCCAAGGCGATTCGTAAACTACAGCATCCGGTGCGATCGCGTAAGCTGGAAGGGTTTCTGGATAAGATTGATCGTCGTCTGTTTAATAATGACGATAACGAGAACGAAGACGATAACGATAACGATGAAGATTTAGGGGGTATTTGACCATAGGCGGCCTGGCCTAAGTCTTTTTTCTTCAGGGAGTTATTGTTTTTCCTTGAGGGAGTTATTGCTTTTTCTTAAGGGGGTGTTTGTTTGTCCTCAAGGGAGCTATTGTTTTTTGTAAGGTAGTTATTGCAATGAAAAACCGGATAGATATTTGTGGAAAAAGGCAAAAAAAGTTCAAAAAACGAAGTAATTTGGTGATTTTTTCAATGGTTTTCTCCATGTTCTGGGTGGTTTTGGCGGCGCAATCTATCAGTTTTGGTGCACTTCCAGCAAGAATTATAGTGGAAGCTGGGGAATATATTCGTATCGATACTCCTGTATCTGTTGGTCTTGATGATGTGGCCGTACCACTGGATTGCGAGCTGCGGTTGGAAGAAATTAAGGGTTCCGAACGTCTGGCGGTACCATGCCAGATCGAAGCAGGTTATTCGCCGCGACTCTGGTGGATTTTGTCCGGTACGACCCCGGCCGGCGGTAAACGTATCTACGAACTCGCAGAGGGGCCGGCGGCTAAGGCGCCAGGCGTCGAGATAACAAAGAATGACGCGTGTCTGGAAGTGCGAATCGGAAATGATAGTATTCTAAGATACAATAATGGAGTGGTTGCGCCACCAGAAGGAGCAAGTCCGCTCTATGCGCGGAGTGGATTCATTCATCCGCTGTGGTCACCAAACGGGCAGGTGCTCAGCCGTATCCATCCGCCCGACCATATCCATCATATAGGATTGTGGAACCCGTGGACCAAGACGGAATTCGAAGGGCGGGTGGTCGATTTCTGGAACCTGGGAGAAGGTCAGGGTACGGTGCGGTTTGTAAGATTTGTCTCGACGACCGAAGGGGCAGTGTTCGGTGGGTTCCGCGCGATCCAGGAACATGTGGAACTCAAAGGGCCGCAAGGTGAAAAAGTTGCGATTAACGAAGAACTCGATGTGAGGGTCTGGAACGTAGGCGGTGGGGATAAAGGGCGGTGGCTGTGGGATTTTACTACGACACAAAACTGCGCCAGTTCCAGCCCAATTACGCTGGATAAGTATCGATACGGCGGCCTTGGTTTTCGGGCCAGGGCGGATTGGGAAAAAGGCGATTATCTGACCAGCGAAGGCAAGACCGGCAAAGACGGCGACGGTACGCGTGCCCGCTGGTGCAGTGTTTTCGGTCCGACGGATAAAGGGCCGGCGGGTGTGCTTTTCATGAGCCATCCGCATAACCGTGAACATCCCGAACCGATAAGAATCTGGGGGCCGGGCTTTAATGACTTGTTTTTTAATTTTTGTCCCATAAAGCAAAAATCATGGGTGCTGGAACCGAAAAAAGATTATGTTCTGAAATACCGGATATGCGCTTATAACGGTGAACTGACTTCTGACAAGGCCGAGCAGCTCTGGCATGACTTTGCGTATCCTCCAAAGACTATTCTGGAAGGGAAGGCAACAGGCAATAGGCACTAGGCAATAGGGGGAGGGAGAAGAAAGAAGTAGTTACGCGTGTTTGCAAACTTAAAACGGTCAGTTTGAGTAAGTTAACAGGTTCGCAGGCGTGAGGGAATTTGATATGAAGGTAGATAGAAAGTTAAGAGGTCGTGTGATTGCGGAGTGGGAAAACGCTGAGAAACCTAATTGGGGTAAAAAGGAAACAATCGGGATGTGTTTACTCGTTGACGCTGAGTTAAAAGCAGACAAACTCAATCCTTCACCAAAATTTCGCAAAGCAGTTGAATTAAACAATTTGAAATATGTTAGAACCTGGGTATTGGGCTGTCACTTTTCTTGGCTTAATCCGAGGTGAAATTGGTTTACATCGTGGCGGCAGGCGATACAATCCCTATGCTTTCACGGAGCAGGGCGTGGCGATGTAAGTTACATTGAGCCATTGTAAGTTTACATCGTGGCAAAGTAAGTGTAATATGCCGTGGATAATGGGTGATCCGTCTCTGGTGAGGCGTTAGGCGTAACGGATAACAGGGGATCTGTCACAGATTAAGGGTGATTTGTCGCAGATGAGGTGTTATATTAGGCGGATTAAGCGTTATCTGTCACGGATGAAGGGTTATCTTTCATAGATTAAACGGGCAAAAAGGCGGGTAAGATGTTAAAAATAAGGGACTTAGGGAAAAAAAGAAGATTTTCCAGCAAAGACGTAGCGGGTTTGGCGATGTCCAGAAAGAAAAAACATGAGCAAATACGACAATCTAATTTATTATAAGCAAACAAAGGCTCGGACTAACCATAATTGCATAAACTGCCATCAATTAATTTAAGGCAGGTGATGTTTATTATGCGGAAAGTATAAAGGATAAATTCTTACATTCTTTACATAGAAAAAAAATTTGCAAACAATGTTATCAATCAATGGAGCAAAATAAAGGAGGATTGAGCAATGCTTTGGACGCCTAATAAGATTTATGAAAATGAACCTTTTGAATTAGAAGATGACCTTGAATCAGCGATACTTGAAGTACAAACGGATTTATTTGGCGAGGAGAGAATTTATCTCGATATCAAAAAGAAAATAGGTTTGAAGGGGAAGACAAAGAACATACCGGATGGCTACTTAATAGACCTTTCGAGCAAAAAAGAACCAAAATTATATGTTGTAGAAAATGAATTAGTAAAACATGAACCCTTGAAACATATTGCTGTCCAGGTCTTAGAGTTTTCACTATCATTTGAAACCTCACCACAAAAAATTAAAGCACTTATCAAAGATGCTCTAATAAAAGATAAAGAAGCATTTGGGGAATGCGTGGATTACGCTAACGAAAACGATTTTGAAAATGTAGATTTTCTGCTGGAAAAGATGATATATGGGGACGGCAAATTTAATGTTCTTGTTATCATTGATGAAATATCGGATGAACTTGAAAGTGTTTTGATACGGCAATTTCGCTTTCCAGTAGAAATTATAATATTACAACGATATGTTAACTCCGACGGAGAGCGAATATATCAATTTGAGCCATTTTTAGCTGATGTTTCTATGCCGGTAGTTTCCTATAAAAAAGAAACTACGACCAATACAAAAACTGTTGACCCATCTGAAATTGATACAATTGTTGTACCTGCGAGAGAAGATGGATTTGAGGAAACTTTTATCGGAGAAAATTGCTGGTATGCAATTCGTATTCATCCAAGTATGATCCCCAAGATTAAATATATTGCAGCATATCAGGTTGCACCTATTTCCGCAATTACTTATATCGCTACAGTAAAATTAATTGAGCAATGGAAGGATTCTAATAAATACATCTTACGTTTTACTGAACCAGCGAAGAAAATCGAACCAATTAAACTTGTTGCCAAAGGAGATGTTAGAGCATTACAAAATTCTCGATACACATCAATGGAGAGATTAAACAAAGCAAAAACTCTTGAGGAAGCTTTTTAGCGGAACACAACGGGACAACCCAATGCCTTTATGGCCTGAAAGATTAGGAAATCGCGATTATTAAGAATAGGTAGATTAAAAGGATATGGACAGGAAACCGAAGTTCCGTATCTTCTGCTGATCAATCTAATTATTGTTATGCAATACGAGGAGAATATAGATGGACGATCTAATATCAAAACTAACTACTCCTGAAGAATGCGAACAGGTTGCACTAAACGTAGAGGCTCGGCTTCCAGAGCTTGCACGGGAGGCACGTTGCAGAGCAGTCGAATTACGTGCTGCAGCTCATGGTGCAGCCAGTGAAGCAGAGCGGGAAGCGCTAGAGGCAGTCTATGCTTACGAAAGAATTCTCTCAGCGAAACACGATGGCAAGAATGTGCGTGCTTCACGAACATGGCAGATGATTAAACGCCATGGCATCATTATCGCGGTGGAGAAAGCTGTTAACAGGCCACAGGAAACCGCTGGATACAAAGCGCTCGTAGATATGGGAATGCAGCGTTTTGCATTCGAAGCTGTTGTATGTCGCCATCCTGGTGTTTTTAATTCTGAAGCCCTTAAACGCTCGCAAGATAGGATGAAAGAATGGCAATCTGTCCAAGTAGAAAGTAAAAAGGGCTCCTCATAAGAATCTGTACATGGATATGCCAAAAAATGACTGGTTTCTTCATGGGGGCTTTGCGCCCAAACTCCCAGGATTTTGCGCTTTAATGTCAATCCCGGAGTTTTTAGT
>Ga0105101_10000064_pt1 | contig 37679 bp, 39 predicted proteins | sample PPLLak21cMay2015_2_FD_87037 | JGI IMG/M metagenome (GOLD analysis project Ga0105101, IMG submission 87037) | Freshwater sediment microbial communities from Prairie Pothole Lake near Jamestown, North Dakota, USA - PPLs Lake P8 Core (1) Depth... | ecosystem: Environmental > Aquatic > Freshwater >... | reverse complement strand
CGGCATACAGCAGGGCGAAACTCAGGAAGAAGGCCGAGAACAGCGGCACCAGGATGCGCGGCACCCACGTGATCAGGTTTTCCAGGATAGCGATTTTCTGGTTGGCATCCTGCTTGATGTTGTGCAGAGTCTGGTTAGTCATGCTGTTCCCTCGCATGTGCTGTGGATGGGGACGGACGCGGCAGGCCAAAGGCGCAGGCCGCACATCGTATGTGGGAATATCGTTTGCTGCCGGGCAGGGGATTGGACCGACACCGGGATTTCGCGTTCAGGCTTCGTGCCGAGCGGCGCGTCGGGTACGACGAGTGGGACGGTTCCAAATACCGGGGGTGCACACTGATCTTTGCGGGTTAAGAGGCAACAGATGATTCACCATCCGGGAAGAGACGCGCTCACGCAGGCCTGGGCGGAGACGCCGGCGGAGACGCGCACCGGATGCCGAGCTCGCTTGTCGTTGCATGAGATCCGGTGCGCCGGACTCCAAGAGAAAACGGCGTTTCAGCTTCCTATCTCCCTTTGAAATTTGTTTCGGCAAATGCCGGTGCAGGACAAACCTACGAGTAAGATCAAGTTGCGCAGACCTAACGCCGTCGAGTCTTGGTCGGCATTTCATGGTAGACGTCGGATTCGTCTTCATGATCGTGAAGAGAAGCCGCGAAGTCGTTCATCAACTGGTCGGCGTCATCCCTGCTAATGCCGTACAGCTCCTGGAGCTTGCCGGCCAACTGTTCGCGCCGTCCGTCCATAACACCGAGCTGGTCGTCGGTAAGCTCCCCCCACTTCTCGCGCATTTTACCTTTCAGCTGTTTCCAGTTACCTTCAATACGATTCCTATACATGGTTCTGGCAAGCTCCTTCGTAAATGTTATTAACTCGATCTAGCGTACTGGGTATAAAGCAGGGTGATGCACGAACTCTGCATTACGCCGCAATCAGAGCAGGCAGCAGACGGTCGAATTCAGTTTTAACCACGGCATAGCATTCACAGCTGAGATCCTCCAACCGCGCCCGATCAAGCACGGTGATATGGCCACGGTTATATTGAATCAGGCCGGCACTGCGCAATTTGCCAGCTGCGTCCGTGACACCTTCGCGACGCACGCCGAGCTTATTGGCAATCAATTCATGTGTTATGGCCAACTCATTCGTGGGCGAACGATCGAGATTTACCAACAACCAACGACAGAGTTGTTGTTCAACCGAATGATGACGATTGCATACCGCCGTTTGCGCCATATGCGTGAACAGCGCCTGGGTGTAACGCAGCAATACATGACGTACCGGGCTCGAATGGTCGAATTTTTGCTGCAACGATTTCTTGTTCAGGCGATAGGCGTAGCCGGTGTTTTGCACCACGGTTTGACAAGCTGCGGTTTCTGCACCCATGAAGATGGAAACACCGATCATTCCCTCGCTGCCCACCACGGCGGTTTCGGTACAGGAGCCATCCTCCGTGACATAGAGCAAGGAGATAACCGAGGTGGTGGGAAAGTAGACATAATCCAACACCGCGCCGGGCTCACAAAGGACCTTTCCCTGGGGCAGGTAGATTAAATCCAAGTGCGCCGATAAATGCTTGTAATCAGACACCGGCAAAGCGGCGAGAAGCTGATTCTGTTGTTGGCTATATGAATCAATCATGGCTTGCCTCCTTGAAAGTCTGTCAAGTTAACTCCTGGGAGATTAGGCTAACTGGAAATTACCCCGTCCATTCTTCTTAGCGTGATACATAGCGGTATCTGCGGCATACAGCAGCGTCTCCATGTCATGTCCATCAGCCGGAAAAATGCCGATACCGATGCTGCCGCTGACGTTCAATTCGTGATTGTCAACCCGGAATGGTTCGCGCAATGCCTCGAGGATCTTTCCAGCAATCAAGATGGCATCGCTGCTATCTGTCAGGGCCGAGAGACTGACAACGAATTCATCGCCACCCAGACGCGCAACGGAGTCACCTTCGCGCAAGCAGCGCCGCAGACGGCTGGCCGTGGCCTGGAGGAGACGGTCTCCGATTTGATGGCCTAGTGAATCGTTGATCTCCTTGAATCGATCAAGATCGATAAACAGCAGCGCCACTTGCTGGTTGTGGCGATGCGCCTGCCTGAGAGCCAGGCTGACACGCTCGCGAAATAAAAAACGATTGGGCAAACCCGTAAGAGTATCGTGGAGCGCCAAGTGATAAAGCCGGTCTTGTGCACGCTTGCGCGCGGTGATATCGCGCGCGATCGTCGCGGCGCCCACAATGGTGCCGTTCTTGTTTTTGATGGGAGAAAAGGCCAAGGAAACGCAAACTCGCTGGCCGTCTTTGCAGATGCATTCTGTTTCGTGGCATTCAATACGTTCGCCTCGACCGCTGCGTACGAGCAGCGACCGCACTTCCTCGTCGGCATCGTGCGGGAAGAGGAAAGAGATGTGGCGGCCTATCACCGCATCGGCGGAGTAACCGAAAAGACGTTCGGCGGCCTGATTCCAGGAAAGAATGATCCCCTCTAATGATTTGCCGATAATGGCGTCGGTCGAAGACTCCACGATCATGGCGAGCCACCGCTGGGAGCCCTTGGTCCGCTGGTGTTTGCTGATCTGATGGACAACCGCCATGCGTTCCGATTTTACCCGGGAGCGGTTCGATTCGTTCTTACGATGCGTCAGTTGGACGACGTTATCATCCGCGAACATATGGTTCTCTCCTTTTTAAGACAATTAGTTAGGGGCGTAGAATGGCCCGGGGCACAGCATCGAACAATCGAGACAACACCGGAGAGTGAAACGGGGAAAGACCTGAACTGAAGAATCGGTGGCCTCCGATTAACTGTATAAGGCCGGAATCATCAGGAAAGAATCAACTGCACGCATCGAACGTGAAGGCTAGGGTTGAATAATCCCCCGACGGATGGCATAACGCACCAGCCCGGCGGTTTCGTGAATGTCGAGCTTTTCCATAATCCGCGTGCGATGCGACTCCGCGGTTTTAACACTGAGGCCCAGCAATGAGGCCACTTTCTTCGTGGTATTTCCTTCCGCGACAAGTTGCAAGACTTGCCGCTCGCGCCCCGTTAACGAATCGGAGGCATAATCGGATTTAGTCAGGTACGCCTGCACCACCACTTCGGAGATACTGGGGCTCAAGTAGATTTCTCCGTCCGCCACTTGCTTGATTGCACGCACCAGATCCTCGCGCGAGTGGCTCTTCATGACATAGCCGCAAACCCCGGCGCGTAACGCCTCCAGGACGTAGTGGTCCTCGGTGTGCATGGTCAGCAACATAGGCTTTGTCTGGGTGGACATTTTAAGGATCTCACGCGTCGCATCGAGGCCATTTAACAGCGGCATCGCGAGATCAAGGACCGCCACGTCCGGTTTGTGCTCGCTCACCATGGTCACGGCTTGCCGTCCATCGGCGGCCTCACACACAACATCAATACCTTCTTTATCCAGAAGCGCCCGGAGTCCTTGCCGCACGATCGCGTGATCATCGGCGAGTAAAACGCGAATCGACATTCTTTAACCCTCCAACGGTACCGAGACTAATATTTCAGTTCCACGCTGCACCGATGAATTTATTTGCAAGGTACCACCCACCGCATTAAGCCGTTCACGGATAGCGATCAACCCCAAGCCACGTTGGCCTTTCCTGGCCAGTGTCTCACGCACATTGAAACCGGTTCCATTATCTCGAATGGCGCAATGTATTAAATACGGTTCGCGCGTAACTTGGACCATGGTACGGCTGGCGTGAGCATGCTTGGCCGCGTTCACCAAGGCTTCCTGGACAATACGGTAAAGCGTGGTTTCGATGGAAGAGGCAAGCCGGCCATTCGTTGAACCTTCAATGACGATCGTCAGCGACGTGCGCTTGGTTATCCCCTTGGCGAGAAATTCCAGCGCCGGAATCAGACCTAAATCGTCCAATATTGTCGGACGCAATTCATGGGATATACAACGAAGTTGCTCCTCGATTTTGTCCAGGTGACCCCGGACTTCATCGACGCGCGCGCCCATCGTCGGTGGTAAATCATTGGCCAGGTCCGCCAGGGCGATATGCACCGCGGCCAACAGCTGGGTGGCATCGTCATGGAGCATATGTGCGATGCGCTTGGTTTCTTCTTCGAGGATTTCGTTCAGCCGGTACAATGCAGTATTGGCCTCGCGAAAACTCCGATGCGTTATCTCGAATGGCGATAAACTTTCCATCAGAAATAAGTGCGTCGCATTAATTTGTTTGGACGGATTCTCCTGGGATCTGGTATTGCGCAGAGCCACTTTGGCCGCTTCATCGTGAATGACGATCAAATCCAGCACGCCCAGACCCTGAATCACTGCTTCGCGTCCCAGTTCATAAGCCTGCTGCAAAGCCGTTTCTCCGGCTCCGTGCATATATTCGTGCAAGGCATGGGCATACAGCGATGCCAGTTTCTGCTCGGTTTTGCGCAATGCGTTCATCCTAAATAACGCCCGACCAATACCAGTGCATCGTCGGTTTGACGCGCTGAACGAGCCAAAATTTCATCGGCAAGCTGTTGCGGCGATTGCTTCAGATTCAATCTTTGATCGAAATCTTCACGCACTCCGTCGGTGGAAAAAATCAATGTGTCGCCGGTTTTTATTGGGAGTACGGTGGGATAAATCGGGGCGAGCTGCTGCCCCAAGGTACCCACACTCAATACCAATATTTGGGCTTGAGAACGGTGGTCCCTGGACAGCAGCTTGCCTTGAACGTTTCCGGCCCCCGCCCATGTCATAACCTTCTCAACGTGGTTAATCGAAGCCATGCTGATCACCGCCCCGCGCGTGCCGCGTAGTTCTTCATGGCAACGACTAATCAATGGCACAAGCGGCTCGTGTGGGCGACTCTTCAATACGCCCTCGGCGATCTTGGCAGCCCTGGCCGCTTCCGTGCCATGCCCGATACCATCCACTACCGCCACTAAGACACCTTTGGCAAAAGGTGCCACGATGTGCCGATCGCCACATTCCTCCTGACCCGACAGCGTAAGAGCCGCAATACCGAGATCTAGTCTGTTCATCTCATCGCTTCCATTTTTTTATGGTCACAGTCGTGCCGTGTCCGGGCCGCGAATCGATCTTGAATTCGTCCATCAAGCGGCTCACGCCGGGCAGACCAAAACCCAAGCTGCCGGAAGTCGAATATCCCATCTTCATTGCTTGCTCCAAATCGGGTATTCCTGGTCCATTATCGTGCGCCACCACGACAATGCCGCAGGATTCGCTCTTCTGCAGAGTACTTAGGGTAATTTCTCCTTCTTTTGCGTAGATAACGATATTGCGCGCCAATTCCGAGATAGCGGTGGCGATCAAGGTGGCATCGGTATTACTAAACCCGAGCTCTGCCGCCAACGTGCGCCCGCATTGGCGCGCGGCGACTATATCCATGTCCGCGCAGATCGCTATCCGGGTTTCATCTAACGCGCGGATCGCTACCCTGTGTTTATCCATCGCCAGCAATGACCGCTTTCCTTGTTGTTGCCCGGTCTAAATACGCTATTCCTTCCTCTAAATCCAACGCTGTCGCGACGCCTTCCATCGTGAGCCCAAGCTGCACCATGGCAAACGCCACCTCTGGCTGGATACCAACGATTACCGTGATCGCACCGCGCAACTTTATCATGCGCACCAAATCACGCAGGGTGCGCGATGCGAACGAATCCAAGACATCCAGTACCGTCACATCGACGATGACGCCCCGCGAGCGAAACGTGCTCACCTTGGCCACCAGGGCATCGCGCAATTGCATCAGATCGGCATCCGACAGGGCCGATTGAATCGAAGCAATGAGATACGGCCCTTGCTTGAGAATAGGAACTTGCACTTAAAGCCCCTTCTAGGATTGTTGAACCTCCGCTACTTCACGAATGGAAACAACTCTGTAGCCCAGCAAGCGTTCGGCTTCTTCGATACCGCCTTGAAGATCGCCCACGGTATTCATCTTGCTGAGATCCACGCCGATATTCACCAGCGTCTGCGAAATTTCCGGCGACAGGCCGGTTACAATCACCGTCGCGCCCAGAAGCCGCGAGGCTTCCACCGTCAACACCAGGTGATTGGCGACATTGGAGTCCATGGCGGCCACACCCGTGATGTCGATAACCACCACTTTGGCACGGTTGGTACGGATAGCGCGCAGGAGTTGTTCCGTCAATTGGCGTGCGCGCTGCGGATCGATCAATCCGATGATGGGGAGAATCAACAGGCGCTCGCGCACCTGCAGCACCGGTGTCGAGAGCTCGCGAATCGCTTCTTCCTGTTCGCGAATAGTACGCTCGCGCTCCTGCACGAAACCCACCGACACGGTGATGGCGATACGGTTGGCGGCTGGTTCGTAAGCGTCGAGAATGCGGTTGAGCTTGTCGGAGTCGCCTTGATACTTGGCGAACAACGAACGCGCCAGAACGTCACGCAAAAGCAGCACGATCCCCACTACTTCATGGGTTTCCACGCCCCGCGGAATGATACGTTCGGAAAGATTGCGCGAATAGGCCTGTAGGGCTTCGAGAGTGCCTGTTTCCAGGGCCTCGACGTAGTTGTCATAAACCGATGTGGCCTCGGCGAATATTTCCTCCTTGCTCATGGCCATGAGCAGTTGTGCCTCGGTGATGCGCCGTGCCCATTCCTCGCGCAGTTGAGTGCGATTTTGCCGCAGGTGCGCAACCAGTTCGCTTAGCAACTGATCGGGGATGGGGGGCGCAAAAGAGTGCGCTGAAACAGTCGATAGATCGGGTCTTTTTATCACGAATCCTCCTGTAGATAACCGATTATTCAGGCGTATTGAGAAATCTCACTATCCGGATTAACTCCAGAGTGTCAACCGGGTAAACACCTAAGAAGAATCGGAAGAGGGCCCATACAAATGGGGGGCAATCCATTCGTCCCCTGACCACAAACAGCGGGCATCCCGCCATTGCGAATGGAAGATATCTTAGGGGCCCTTTAAAGAGACCCGGCGTAGTTCGCAGATGAACTACGCTGGCCGGTATGAAGCGCTTACTTTCTTGGCCTGAAGTAGCGGCTGTACTTCTCTTCAAGCTGGGCGGATGTGCCTCTCCACTTTTCGGGGCCAACCGCGGTCGCCAGTTCCTCGTGCATGTTACCGATGGTGCGCAGGACTTGATCCTGCACCTGGTTCTGGTCGGCTTCGAGCTTGAGCAGGGTCGCGGAGTCGCGCCCGGAGGACAGCGCCAGCATCAATGCCTGCTGGGCACGCATGGCCGCTGCCATTTCGCGCTGGGCGTTGGGTTCATAGCGGTCGAGAATGCCGCGCGCGGCCGCAAGCTGCGAATCGCCGACCTTCTGGTCTTTCATGGCATCGAGAATGCTGTCCTTGCCGTGCTCAAAGAACTTTGCGGCAAAGCGGTCCGGGTCGGGTGCGCGCGGGGCACAGGCAGCGAGCGACAGTCCAGCGAGCGCCAGTAACAACAGGGCGATGCGTTTCATATTCATAAGGCCTCCATAAACGATGCAGAAACAGCTAGCACGGATGATTGTGCCTGCTTCAGCATAGAGACCTATTATTTTCTGGCATTGATCCCGGTCAGATTTTCTTGTCCGGTTCTCGGCCATGGTGCCATTACCCGGTGATCCTGCCGTATTTTCAGGATGGGATGACGCGGGTACCCGGGTCGCAGACAGACAAGTTGCCGGCAGCAATGTCCATGTAGATAAAGTTTGATTGAGAAATCGAGGTCACCAACATCCGCCAGGACCCGGATTATTCATCAACCCGTACTCCAGGCCCGTGGCCGGCGCATGCCGGCGATCTTGCACACCTGCTGCATGTAGCCGTAGGGAAACAGCTGGTACAAGCGGTGCCTCGCCTTGTCCCGGTAGCCGAGTTCTTCGGCGAGATACTTGATCACAAAGCGTGCGTCGACCGCGACGTGGTGCTCGTTGTAATGGTTGCGGATGAAATTCAGCACCTTGCGGTGCTCGTCGCCGAGCTGCACGCCTTCCTTGCGCGCCAGCATCTCGGCCACGTTGTTATCCCAGGACTCGGGATCCATCAGAAACCCCTGGTCGTCGGTCGCTATCTCAACGCCATCAATTTCGAGTGTCATCGTTGAACTCCTGTTACTTAAAATGGGCTTTGGGCAACGGTACGTTGAATGGGCCCAAAACGCGTCGTTACAGAGAATATAAGGCGGCATTAATAAAAGACAAACGATATATATTGGACTTTGATATCGATATATCCGATATTAAAAACCATGGATATTGAGCAAATCCGCACGTTTCTAGCCGTGGCGGCCAATGGCAGTTTCCTCGAGGCCGCCACCCGGCTGCATGTTACCCAGTCCACGGTCAGCGCCCGCATCCACAACCTGGAGACCGACCTCGGGACCAAATTGTTTGTCCGCAACCGCTCCGGCGCTGCCCTGACGCCAGCCGGCCGGCGCTTTATGCGCCATGCCAAATCCCTGGTGCTGACGCTGGAGCAGGCACGCCACGATGTCGGCCTGCCCAGCCGTTTTCGCGCCAGTATCACGGTGGGCGCGCGCATCGCATTGTGGGAAGGATTCCTGCCGCAATGGGTAGGCAACATGCGCGCGAGCGCGCCGGACGTTTCCATCAGCAGCGAGATCGGCTTCGAGGAAGACCTGATGCGCCGCCTGGTTGAGGGCACGCTCGATATCGGCTTGATGTACACACCGCAACACAGCCCCGGCCTGCAAGTCGAGCACTTGTTCGATGAAACCCTGGTGTTGTTGACCACCGATCCCGCGAAATCCTGGCCGGACCAGGATTACATCTATGTCGACTGGGGGCCGGCATTCCATGCGCAGCACACCAACAGTTATCCGGAGCTGGAGCGGCCGGCGCAGGTCAGCAATATCGGCTGGTTGGGCGTGCAACTTATTTTGAGCAATGGCGGCTCCTGTTTCCTGCCCCTGCGCATGGCCCGGCCGTACCTCCGGACGGGAAAATTGTTCCTGGTGCCCGACAGCCCACGCTTCCAGCTGCCCGCCTATATGGTTTTCGCCCGCGAAAGCGAATCAGCAGTGCTGGAACCCGCGCTGGCGGCCCTGCGCACGCTGGCCGCGGCGGAACGCGCCGTATCGTCATCCGGCGATGTCGGGACCGAATGAATCTGGCAGGCCTGGCGGTTCGATCTGGTTCGCGGGGTGCCGCCTCCGCCGAAGTATGTCGGGCCGGCGAAATGTATATATAGTCCCATCATGAACCAGCCGGTAACCGATCGCTGATGGCCACTGCGCATGTCTCGCCGGGCGCAAAAATATTGCGGCTCTGGCAGCGGCTGGCGCCCAGGCCCGGCGGGCGCTGGTTGTTCAGCCGCATCCTCGGCCTGATGGTGCCCTACACCGGTAGTATCGCCGCGCGCATTCGTGAACTGCGGCCCGGCTATGCGCGCGTGGAACTGTACGACCGGCGGCGCGTGCGCAACCACCTCAATTCCATCCACGCCATTGCCCTGGCCAATCTCGGTGAAATGACCAGTGGCCTTGCCATGCTCACGGGTCTTGCGCCCAACGCGCGTGGCATCGCCATAAAAATTACCACCGAGTACTTCAAGAAGGCGCGCGGCCTGCTGGTGGCGGAAACCCGTTGCGAAGTGCCGCACGTGCAGGGCGTGGACATGGAGGTTGAGGTGCAGGCCGATATCCGCGATCGCGACGGCGATGTCGTGGCGCGCACCACGGCCCACTGGCGGCTCGGGCCGGTATGAACCCGGCCGGGAACGGGCTATTGGAGACAGCCTTTACCCGGCAAGTCGGCATCGAGGTGCCGTTGATTTGCGGCGCCATGTATCCCTGCACCAATCCGGAACTGGTGGCCGCGGTGTCCGAGGCCGGCGGTATCGGGATTATTCAGCCTATCTCGCTGACCTATGTGTACCGGCATGATTTCCGCGCCGGTCTGCGGCGCATCCGCGACCTGACATCCAGACCGATCGGCATGAATGTGTTGATCGAAAAATCTTCCAAGGCTTACCAGGACAAAATGGCACGCTGGCTGGACATGGCGCTGGAAGAGGGCGTGCGCTTCATCATTACGTCCCTCGGCAAGCCCGACTGGGTCGTGCAACGCGTGCACGCGGCCGGCGGACTGGTGTACCACGACGTGACGGAACGCAAGTGGGCCGAGAAGGGCATCGACGCTGGCGTGGATGGGCTGATCGCCGTCAACAACCGCGCTGGCGGGCATGCCGGAAGCCTGAGCGCGCAGGAACTCTACACCGCATTGGCCGGCTACCAGTTGCCGTTGATTTGCGCCGGCGGCATCGGCAGCGAACAGGATTTCGTCGCCGCGCTGCGCCTGGGCTATGCCGGCGTGCAAATGGGCACGCGCTTCATCGCCACCCGCGAATGCGGCGCGAGCGAGGCCTACAAACGCGCCATCGTCGCGGCACAGGAGCCGGATATTGTCTTGAGCGAACGCATCACCGGTGTACCGGTGTCGGTCATCGCCACGCCCACGGTGCGGCGCCTGGGTCTCAAGGCCGGATTCCTGGCGCGCTGGCTGCTGCGCGGGCGTAAAACCAAGCACCTGATGCGCACCCTCTACGCATTGCGCTCGCTGTGGCAGCTGAAGCGTGCCTCGCTGGATCACACCGGCGACAACGACTACTGGCAGGCGGGCAAGAGCGTGGCCGGCATTCACGCCATCGAACCGGCCGGTGAAATTATCCGGCGCTACGCCGCCGCGGCGCGGCAGGCGTAACCTCAGCCCCGTACCCGGTATGTAGTCAGCGGCGGTCGCCTATCTGCGATGCCGTTGACGCTGCCAGGGTGCGGTGACGGCGGGTATTATTCGTCGGTTTCGATCCGGTTCCGGCCCAGGCGCTTCGCCAGGTAAAGGGACTGATCGGCCCGGTTGATGAGTGTGGTGGCGGACTCACCCGGATGCCGGCAGGCGATACCGGCGGAAAAAGTCGGTAGCTCGATACAATTGCCGCCGGAAGCCAGCGGTTCACGCCGGATTCGACGACTCAGCTTTTCAACGGCATTACGCGCCTCGCCCAACAAGGTCTCGGGCAACAACAGCACGAACTCCTCGCCGCCGTAGCGGGCCAGCAGGTCGTGCTGCCGGAACTCCCGTACCATGCTCTGGGCGTAACAACGCAGAATCATGTCGCCAACGTAGTGGCCGTAACGATCGTTGATATCCTTGAAATTGTCGACGTCCAGGAGCACCACGGTCAAGGGCTGGCCGGTACGCTGACTGCGGCTGAGTTCCTGATCCAGTCGTTGAACAAAGCCGCGCCGGTTGAGCAGTCCGGTGAGCTCGTCGGTGAGGCTCAGTGCTTCCGTGAGCCGCAACGCCGCTGCCAGCTCGTCCCGCTCGATGCGCAGAGACCCGATTTCAGCCCGAAGCGCACGATAATCCTGAACGATAGTGCGTTCGTGGCGGATTGTTTGCTGGAGCAGGCCAAGCAGCTCCACGCTGGTTTCTTCAAGCTGCCCGGGGCGTCCAGCTTCGCGGGACGCAAGCCATTCGCACTCCAACAGGGAAATCACCTTTTCCTGCAAACTGATGCAGTGCTCCAGACGGGTCGCAGGATCGGCTGCGTCGGTACCTTCTGGTGGGACGGGAGCTTGTTGGTCGGGAGGCGGTGGTTCGGAAATGGCCAGCGCCACGGCTGTGTCTGGCCTGGGCTGCGTGTACAAAAATAATTCACGTGGCTGCCTGAGTGCCTCACTCTGCACTGGCCGATCTGACCTGAACTCAGGCAAGGAACCACCCCCACGCGAAACGCTTATTTTTCTTCCTTGATCAGGAACGTACAGGGCGTTTCAATCAAATACAATCGCCGTATACTTATATGATTACTTCTTGAGCAAACGGGGCGACGTGACAGAAACAAAAACAATGGCCAGTGATTACATATTATTTTTTGACTCAACAAGGAGCGGTAAGTGCGTGATGTTACGTGTAAGCTTCCTATCCCAAAGATAAATGTGTCTGGCGCCCTGCAGCATGGGTTGGTGGGCAATGAACGACCCTGTCGTTGCAACCCAGCGCGGGCCTGTCTCCCCTGAAGATTCATGATGGAAACAGGATGAAACAACGTCAGCACAGACCTGCCGATACGGTCATTGTCCTCGATTTCGAGACCAGCGGCCTGTCGCCGGGCATGGGCGACCGCGTCATCGAGGTTGGCGCGGTACGGGTGGAAGCGGGCAGTATCACCGGGCGTTTTCAGTCCCTGATGAATCCCGGAATACGTGTAAGTGAATTTATCGAAGACTACACCGGCATTACCAATCGCATGTTGCAGGCAGCCCCATCCTGCAGAACCGTGATGGCCGGGTTTGCCGATTTCATCAATGACCATCACCTGGTGGCACATAACGCCTCTTTCGATCAGCGCTTTCTGGATGCCGAGTGCCAGCGTATCCGGCGGCGTTATGCGGGTGCGTTCGCCTGCTCCATGCTGGCGGCGCGCCGCGTTTACCCGGACGCGCCCAACCACAAACTCGGCACCCTGGTCGCTTACAATCGGCTCCCCACGAGCGGCACGTTCCACCGGGCACTGGCGGATGCGGAGATGACCGCGCATCTGTGGCTTGGTATGTTGAGGGACATCCGCGAACGCTATGGCATCCGGCACATTGCCTTTTCGCTCATGCAGGAGCTTACCCGGGTTCCCAAGGCCGCGGTGGGCAGGTTTATGCGGCAACGTGGATGAAGCATAAACCCGCAGCTGAATGCGGGAGAGGTCATTTGTGCCAACCCGAAGGGCGGGCTTAAGCTTCCGATATTGTCTATGACCCGATTCACGGAAACACTTGCTGCCTGGGGAACGCCCGGTTTTGAAGACGCCCTCAAGCGCGAGGTCGAGCGACTCGATGCCGGTCAGCTTCCTTTGCAGCAAGCCTTGTCCACCAGCAGTTATGTGACGGATAGTCCGCACAAGGTCATCATCATCCGCGTTTCCGATGACGCGGAATGCATACGCGTCAAAGCCGGCATTTTTTATTCTGGGATCATTGCCGGCTGCAGTTGCGCAGACGATCCAACGCCCGTCAGCGAGCAGAGTGAATATTGCGAAGTGCAGATTCAGATTGACAGGAAAACAGCCGAGGCGACGGTAGTGCTGCTGGCGGACTGACAAGTGCCATTAACATCGACTGTGTCGCCTGCCGCCACATATTGGTAGCATTCCGCCGTTCAATAAGAAAGCAGACAGTGAATACCAACATTTTCATTCGTTTCGGGTGCGTCTTCATGTTTGTCATGGCGTGCCATCACGCTTGAGACGTAAGCCGTCACCGTCAGCGCAAGGGGCCGGTACACTGAACCGTTTGCAATCATGTCCGTGCTGACGTTAAGGTTCGGTATCCGCAGACATCTTAGGCACAGATGCGCGAACAAACAGGAGGTCGCATGCGGCATCGTGCGCACGAAGGCAACAACGGATCTGGCGATGCGCTACACCACGATCCCCGTATCACGCTCGAAAGATTCCGGGGTGAGGTCAAGATTCTGCTGGACGGCGTAGCCCTGGCCTCCAGTTCACAGGCACTGGTCCTGCGGGAATCCGGCTACGCGCCGGTTTATTATTTCCCGCGCGGCGATGTACAAATGGCGTTACTGGTGCGTACCGGGCACAGCACCTATTGCCCCCACAAGGGCCATGCCAGCTACTGGACAATAAAAAGCGGCGAAAGGGTAATAGAAAACGCGGCATGGAGTTATGAGTCGCCGTACGACGGGGTTCGCGCCATCAAGGGCTGCATCGCGTTTTATGGCCACGGACTCGATATCCGGTACGTCGAGGCACAATAGCAGCGCGCGAATCTGTCGCGTGTGCGCACTGAATCCTTTCAATATCAGGAAGATCGGGAGGCGAGGCGAATCCATGACGACACGCACCGTAGAGAAGCTGCCGATGGCCACGCCGGTCCGCATGGCGGAGCCACTGCTGGCCGGTTACTCACGCTGCAGAACCGATAGCGAGTCTCTGTGCGCGCCACTTGCAATCGAGGACTATGGTGTGCAGTGCATGGACGAGGTGAGCCCGCCCAAGTGGCATCTCGCGCACACGAGCTGGTTTTTCGAGACACTGGTTCTCAAGCCCTTCCATGCCGGATATGAAGAATTTCACCCGTTGTTCGCGAACCTGTTCAATTCCTACTATGAATCGCTCGGCGGCTTTCATCCACAGCCGCGGCGCGGGCAACTGTCGCGCCCGACGGTCGCCGACGTCTATCGCTACCGTAAACACGTGGATGCGCACATGGCGGTACTGCTCGCTGATGGCGCACACCCGCACCGGCCCGAGATCGAGCAACGCACCGTGCTCGGGATCAATCATGAACAGCAGCATCAGGAGCTGCTCCTGACCGACATCAAGTACAACTTCGCCATCAATCCGCTGCGCCCGGTTTACCGGGAGCTTGCGACCGCCGCCGGCAAGGCAACGCCGCTGCGCTGGGTCGGCTTCAGCGGTGGCGTCCGTGCCATCGGCCACGCGGGTCCGGGCTTCGCCTACGACAACGAATCACCGCACCACAAGGTCCATCTCGAAGACTATGAACTCGCCTCGCGTCCGGTCACCAACGGCGAGTTCATCGAGTTCATCGAAGTCGGTGGTTATCGCGATCCCGCACACTGGCTTTCCGACGGCTGGAAGGCCGCACACCAGCACGATTGGCGCGCACCGCTTTACTGGGAACGCCTGGAAGGCCGTTGGTGGCAGATGACGCTGGCCGGCATGCGGCTCGTGGACGAACACGCGCCGGTGTGCCACGTGAGTTTTTACGAAGCTGCTGCCTACGGCCACTGGGCGGATGCGCGCCTGCCGACCGAGGCCGAGTGGGAGACGGCCGCCCTGCCGCTGGCGGTCGCGGGCAATCTGCGCGAGAAGGATTTCCTGCAACCTGTGCCGGCACCGGCGGGGGAGACGCTGCTGCAAGTGTACGGCGACGTGTGGGAATGGACGCAGAGTGCCTACTCGCCCTACCCGGGTTACCGGGCGGCGGAAGGACCGCTCGGCGAATACAACGGCAAGTTCATGAGCGGCCAGTTCGTGTTGCGCGGGGGTTCGTGTGTCACGCCGACCGACCACATTCGCGCCACCTACCGCAATTTCTTCCACCCGTGGGACCGTTGGCAGTTCTCGGGTCTGCGTTTGGCGAGGGACGCCCGATGAAACCCGAAACGGCCAGGAGGCGGTTAGACGAGACGGGCCGCATTCGTTTCTATGATTTTCATCCGAAGTCGGCGGATTTCTTTGGCGAAGTGATCCAGGGGCTCAGTCAGCGTCCACGCGCGATTGCGCCGAAGTTTTTTTATGACGAGCGGGGTTCGCAGCTGTTCGAGGCAATCTGTCAAACACCCGAGTACTACCCCACGCGCACGGAGGTCGATATCCTGACGCGTCACATCGAGGAAATCTCCAGTTTTATGCGACCCGGTTGCTTGCTGGTCGAGCCCGGTAGCGGCAATAGCCAGAAGGTCAGGCTATTGATCGAGGCGAATCGTCCCCGTGCCTATGTCCCGGTGGACATATCCAGGGATTTCCTGCTGTGGGCGGCCAGGCGCATTGGCGCCGAGTACCCGGCGCTTGAGGTTCACGCGATCTGCGCGGATTACACCGCGCCGTTCATGCTGCCCGCCAAACTGCCGGAGGCCCACAAGGTCGCATTCTTTCCGGGATCCAGCATCGGCAATTTCACGCCGACTGAAGCCGTCGCATTCCTGTCCAACCTCGCCCGACTGGTCGGGTCCGGTGGTGGAGTGCTGATTGGCGCGGATATCAAGAAGGATGCCGCCCTGCTGAATGCGGCCTACAACGATGCGCAAGGATTTACCGCCGCCTTCAACCTCAATCTGTTGACGCGCATCAATCGCAAGCTCAGTTCTGATTTCGATATAACCAGGTTCCGGCATCATGCGTTCTATGATGCGGCAGCGGGACGCATCGAGATGCGCATCGTCAGCAATGCCGCGCAAGTCGTCACCATCGCCGGGCGAGAGTTCGAGTTCAAGGAACACGAGAGCATTACAACCGAGTATTCTTACAAATACACGATCAGCGAGTTTCAGGCATTGTCGGTACGTGCCGGATTCTCGCCCGTCAAGGCCTGGACAGATCCAGACGGGTTGTTCGGTGTCCATTACCTCGAAGCCAGCTAGCCGTTGCTGATAAACGAGCTTCTCGGCAACCGGCCTGCAGGGTCTATCGACAGATCGAAAGTTGTGGCATGCAGAATGAAGCGCTACACCGGATGGGAACCAGCGTCACCAATCCGGGCATCGGCAAGATCGGGATTGCTCAGCAAAAATTCTGTGTGATGTATATCCTGTTACCGGGGCCGATCACGACGCCGATACCTTCTTGCCGCCAGTAGGGCGTGAGTATGTTTTCGCGGTGTCCCGGGCTGTTCATCCATCCATCGACTGTTTTCAGTGCGATCTGCTGCACGGAATTCCAGCGGTAATCGGCGACACCGTTTCTGGTGATCATCGAATTATAGAGACGGCCAAGGGCGATATTCTCGGCCCCGGTGTGGACCTGATTGCCGATGCGGATTTCACAGGAATATCCGTCCAGCCGATAGCGGTCGGAAAACGTTATTCCCTCCGGGGTATCGTGGCCCAGATAGTTTCTGTTCGCCATGTCGCGGCTGTGTTTCAGCGCGATCCGGCTCAGGCTGTCGTTCCAGGTCAGCGATCGAAGCCCATGTTTTTTGCGTCGCTCGTTGACCTGCGCGTGAATCCGTTTGGCGAGATCGGCGGCCGCCACCGCGGGTTGCGGGTTCTGTTGTCGCGCCATGACACCGGACTGTGCAGCGCCGAGGGCGAGCACAGCCACGAGGTTCACCGTAATGCGCAGGCAGCGGCTGCGGTTGCCTGCATGAGCGGCAGTATGCATGTGGTGATGGCGCCTGTTTGGGGGAGACGGTGACAACGAGAGACGGCACATGGTGCCCGAGATGGCGATTGATGGCAAAATCCGTTAAACAGGGTGCCAGAATCAATTGCCACGTTGCCGGGAACATCGACTCCGACTCATGAATCATCAGGAAGAAACGCAAATCGATTGTCCGTATTGTGGAGAACGAATCCAGCTGTTAATCGATTGCTCCATCGACGTGCAGGACTACATTGAAGACTGCCAGGTTTGTTGCAGGCCGATATACCTGCACGTGACGGTCGATGACGAAGGTTTGCCGCAGGTCAGTGTACGCCGCGATGACGATTAGTGCGCATCTGCCGGAAACAGAATAGACAAGACGGCCAGACTCGCTAACAATGCCCCATCCGGGATGGCCGGAGTGCCGGGGGACCGTATGTCGCAGAAACGTCCAATTGTCGCCGTGACCGGTTCTACCGGGGCCGGGCTTTCAACCGTCCGGCACGCGTTCAAGACCATTTTCCGGCGGCTGGAGGTCAGGGCCGCCATGGTGCATGGCGACGCGTTTCGTCGTTATACCGAAGCCGAGTTTGCCGCACAGCTTGCGGCGGGACGCGCCAGCGGCCGGAATCCATCCTGGTTTGGCCCGGAGTGTAACCATTTCGCCGAGCTCGAGACCTTCTTCAGGAGCTATTCCGAAACCGGCAGCGGCGTGGTGCGCGAGTATGCCCACAATGCCGAGCGCGCCGCCGCGCTCGGCGTGCCGGTGGGGGAGTTTACGGCGTGGCATCCGCTTGCGGCCGGCAGCGATTTGTTATTTTACGAGGGCCAGCACGGTGGCGTCGTGGCGCAAACCTGGACGCGGCGCAAGGTGGATGCGCGCCACTTCCCGACAGGCATCGACCGGCGCGTCAACGCCCAGGGTATCGATGTGGCCCAGTACGTCGATCTGCTGATCGGCGTGGTGCCGGCGATTAATCTTGAATGGATCCAGAAGATCCATCGCGATAGCGCCAAAGGTCGATGTGCGCCCGAAGAGACAGTGGAGACTATCCTGCGCCGCATGGACGATTACATCCACTACATTGTGCCGCAGTTTGGCGTGACCGACATCAATATCCAGCGAATCCCGCTGGTGGATACCTCCAATCCATTTATCGCGCGCGACGTGCCGACGGAGAGCGAGTGCGCCTTTGTCGTGCATTTCCGCAATCGCGAGCGGCACGATTTTATCGACTTGCTACGTCGCATTCCCGGCGCGCAAATGACGCGCGCGACGACCATGCTGATCCCCGGCGGCGCACTCAGCCACGCCCTGGAAGACATCTGTGCCCCGATACTGGCGAACCTTTTCGAGAAGCGGCGCGCAGTAAAACAATAACCGGGTGGTCAGAATTCGAGTTTTTTGAGGCACGGGAAGGATATTATTAGGGCAGGCGTACGCTTGGCGATCCGCGTCTGTTCTCGCATTGGGCCTTCGCATTGTTGTATTACCTAGTGAACAGACCATGCGCATCGAATGTTAGACCTCGATAAGTTGGGTTGGCGGCCATTTTTTCAGCAACAGCTCCATGCGGAGGAATCAGCCGCGTGCTATCCGGCACGCATCGCCCAGATCCATCGCAATCACTGTGTAATCTGGAGCGAGCGGGGCGAGCAGCGCCTGGATGTCGGAGTGTTCCCCGATCCCGGGAATCTGGCAGTCGGTGACTGGTTGCTGATGCCGTCCGCGGGCGAACGGCCGGTGCGCATGCTCACGCGCCAGACCAGGTTGGCACGCAAGGAATCCGGCCATGGCACCGATGAGCAACTGATCGCCGCCAATGTCGATACCCTGTTTATCGTGACTTCCTGCAACGATGACTTCAACCTGGCGCGGTTGGAGCGCTACCTGGCGCTCGCCTCCGGCGCGGGCGTCACGCCGGTCATTATCCTGACCAAGGCCGATCTGGTGGATGACGTGACTCCATTCGAGACGGCGGCCCGCCAACTGCACCCCGAGGCGGCCATCGAGTGCGTCGACGCGCGCAATGCCGCGCATCTGGCGCTGCTGCGGCCGTGGTGCACGGCGGGAAAAACCGTCGCCCTGGTAGGTTCCTCGGGTGTTGGTAAATCAACCTTGATCAATAACCTGGCCGAAGCCCGGCAAGCCACCGCCGCCGCACGCGCCGGGGACAACAAAGGCCGGCATACCACCACGTCGCGTTCCCTGCATCCTCTCAAGGACGGCGGCATGCTGGTGGATACGCCGGGCATGCGCGAGTTCCAGCTTGCGGCGGGCGCACAGAATATCGAGGACGCATTCGCGGAGGTGAGTGCGCTGCTCGGACACTGCAAGTTCAACGATTGCCGTCACCAGGGCGAGGCGGGCTGCGCCATTCAGTCAGCCATCGCATCCGGCGCACTGGATGCCAGACGCTGGCAGAGTTACCTGACCTTGCGCGCCGAACAGCAGAGCGTGAGTCCGTTATCCGCAGCCAGGACCAATACTGACCGCAACGCCGGGCGGCGCCCCAAGCCTGTGCGCAAAGGACCAAGGCCGCCCCGGCAGACCGACGAAGATGAACAATAGCAGGGCAGGGTAGCGCGTTATTCCGCCGGATAGATCCTCCGGTTGGCCGGGGTTTTCGTGCCTAATACAAAAAATGGTTCTTCCGGCTCTCGTGTGGGTCAAAAGCTGTCACGAACAACCATCCCCTCTCCCCTCCCGGGGAGAGGGGCGAAACGCCGCGTGCCGGCCTGATTTTCACCCTCACCCCCATCCTCTCCGTCAAGAGAGAGGGGGTTTGATCTAAGGCAGGAGGACGGCATTACGCCAGTCCCATGCCAAACCCCGAAGGACCACTAATATAAACTCGGGAGAGATTACCCGTCGCTTGAAAAAAATTCTGCCAGAAGGCAGTCTTCTATACGGCCACGGTCGTAGCTTGGCCTTCAGGCCGACACATCGGGTAGTAACCCGACCCGCAGGGGCTGAACATATCGTTAACGAGCCCACCTAATATAGCCAGCGAGTTCCGTCTACATGATGAGTGACGTGACCCACCAGCAAGATACGGATCTGCCCGAATACAGTACCGACATTCGGATGGGCAAGGAGTTGCTCAAGGCGACAGGCCCGTTTGCGGTAGAGTCCGTGCCGACGAGCTGGCGACAGGTGAGCATGACCTTCGTTCTCCTGATTGCCGCGCTGACCGGGGCGGGCCTGGCGCCGTGGTGGCCGTTGCGCGCGGTGTTGTCCATCCTGGGTGCGCTGCTCATGGTGCGGGCGTTTATTACCTATCACGATTACATGCACGGGGCGATACTGAGCCATTCGCGCCTGGCCTGGTTGATCTTCCATCTCTACGCGGCATTCGGACTCACGCCGGCCCGTTCCTGGAAAAAGAGCCACAACTTTCATCACGGCCACGTCGGACAACTATCCAGCGAGAGCGTCGGTGCTTTCCCGATTATCACCGCCCGGATGTGGCGCCAGGCGTCGCCCATGGAGCGTGCCCGATACCGTATGGAACGGCACCCGCTCACGGTGCTGACCGGCTATGTCACGATCTTTTTCTTCAACATCTGCCTGTTGCCGCTGCTGCGTGATCCGGCGCGGCACTGGGATTCAGCGCTTTCACTGCTCGCGCACGGCGGTTTGATCGCCGTTCTGTGGGTGTTCGGTGGATTTGATGTGGCCTTTTTCGTGGTTTTGCTGCCGACGTTTATGGCTGCGGCCCTCGGCAGCTATCTCTTTTTCGCCCAGCATAGTTTCAAGGGCATGATCATGCTCTCGCCCGAAGCCTGGACATTCTACCGCGCGTCACTGGTGTCCTCGAGCTACATGCGGCTCAACCGGATCATGCAATGGTTCACCGGCAATATCGGCTATCACCACATCCATCACCTCAACGTGCGCATTCCGTTTTATCGTTTGCCCGAGGTCATGGCGGCCATCCCCGCACTGCAGTCGCCGTTGACCACGTCGCTGGCGCCGCGCGCAATCATCGATTGTTTCCGGGCCAGCCTCTGGGATGAAGACCGGCAGCGCATGGTTTCGTATCGTGAGGCCAGACAGGCCGTTCAATAAAGAAAAGAATGTCCCGGTGCTGCAATCCAGTGCCACTCTTGGGTTAGCGGAATATTCGTGATGTGACCTGAAGCACTTCGCCGGTCCTCGCGGATTGCACGAAGGCCGCCAGCCCCATGTCCGTCGTCTTCCAGTCGGCCGCCAATGGTATCTTCCAGGTCTGATGCGTGGTCTTGTCCGACGACACCGCAACAGGACCGATTAGGACACGGACGACGTAATCGTGGTGCAAACGTTTCCCGCGGTTCTCGCCGGCCTGCACCTGGCTTTCCAGGTTGTTTTCATGCAGGGCAACGTAGAGTTCCATCGGTTGCCGCGCGGACGACGCAACCGGACTCACGGTTACCCCAGTACTCAGCATTGCACCGTTTCTGTCGGCCTGCAGGGCCAGCTTGACGCTCGGCGTCTGCGTGTTGATGCGCGCGAGCTGTTTTTCGATACCAGCGGAAATCCGAAAGTCGCGACCATTCAGGACCAGCTGCGGCGTGTAGGCGGTACGCAATCCATTGGCACGCACCAGTTCCTGCTGACGCTCGGTGAAGCGCCGTTGCGAGAAGCGGTCTTGCCAGCCAAGGTAATTCCAGTAATCGACATGAAAGGCGAGCACAACGAGTTGCTGCGGGACCATCTGCGGCCGGGGCAAGCTGCTGACCCATCGGTCTGCAGGTGGGCAACTGTTGCAGCCTTCCGAGGTATACAGCTCAAGCAGTGCCACGCGCGGCACGTTGCCGGCGGTCGCCGTGTGCCCGGCCGCGCCGCTCAACACGCCGGTCAGGGCGATGGCCAATAGTGTGTTGTATCGATTGTGCATCCCGTCTCCCCGCCGGTGGCCGACCCACCGGACGCAGTCCCGGGTTAGACGCCGATGGGGAGCGTGGCTTACAACCGCCGGATGATCTCAGCCGTTGCGGCTGTGCACCGCGATCCGGTTGCCTTCACTATCCTCGAAGTGGCCGACGAAACCGTGTTCGCCGATGCTGGTCCTGGCACGCAGCAACTTGCCGCCGTGCTCGGTCACGCGCCTGAGCGCGGCGTCGATGTCGGCAACGGTAAAGTAAACCAGCGTTCCTTCATGTGCGGGGACATAGGCCTCGTTCTTCACGAGACTGCCGGCTGTGCCGTATTCGCCATTTTTCATCGGGAACCACGCCATCTGCAACGGCCCCAGGTCATGTTGATCGAGCTTCAAGCCCAGCACCTGTTCGTAAAACCGCATGGCACGCGCCATGTCGGTGACCGGAATTTCGAACCAGCCTACCGGATTGAATTCGGTGGACATTGCGACACCTCCTGTTCGAACGGCAACCTGCTAGGCGTTGCGGATTTCGTGGATCAGACCGTCTTCCAGCCACTGTTTGAGCATCCCGGCGGCGTGCACCGCGACATTCTGGGCGTCAATCCACTCCGTGAGGCCTTCGCAGATGGTGGCAAAGGTTTCGCCGCGCTGCATGGCATCCACGGCCCAGGCCTCGTCCACGCTCAGGGAACGGAAGTAGGTGAGCAGATCTTGCCGCCAGATCAGCCAGGCAATTGGATAGTCGCTCTCATCAAGCGCCGGAGGTTCATCGCCGGCATTGATGGCGCCCCACACGGTTGGTACGTTCCAGCGCAGATCGAGGCGCTGTACGGAGGCGTGTGGCGCAAATACCAGTCCCGGCCAGGCATCGTGCGGAATTGCGGCCATCGCGTCGATGGTTGCAACCGCGCTGTCCGCGGCATCGAAGGCATCGCTCATGGCCCATTCGAACACGGCCATCTCGGCGTACACCGGGTAATCTGAATAGGGCGTTGTCGCGCGCAGGAATTCGCTCATACGGTTCCCGAACCAGCGCAACGATCGGAAGGCGGACGGTTGTGCAGCGATGTAGGCGCGCGCCAGGCGGTCGAATTCCTGGTCACCGGCCATGGTGTGCAGGCCCGGATAGTCGGTGTCGAGCGCTTCGATGAGCCGCAGACGGTAGGCATCGGCGTAGATGGCCAGGCGCGTGGCGGCATCGACTTTGGGTGTGCCGACGACATCGTCTTGTATAGCCGGGTCGCTCGTCAGGATGAAGCCCTGAAAGTCGGATTGCAGGTTCGGCAGGCTTTTCAAGCGACCTCCTTCGCCGTCATCGCAGCAATGCGGCGTGCGCGATCCAGTTCCGCAACCAGTTCGTCGAGAGGCGGAATATTGTCATCGCGTTCGATCATGGTGGATACCGGGCCGAAGCGGCGCACGGCCTCGGCATACAGGTCCCATACCGGATCGGCCACCGGGTGGTCGTGGGTGTCGATGATGTAGTCGCCGTGATCTTCGTGACCGGCGAGGTGAATCTGCTGCACGCGATTTGCCGGTATGCCGTCCAGGTAGGCGCGCGGATCGAATTCGTGGTTAATGCTGCTCACGTAGATGTTGTTGACGTCGAACAGGATCAGGCAGTCGGCGCGTTCGCACACGGCCGTCAGAAATTCCCATTCGCTCATTTGCGAGCCGGAGAAATTGACGTAGCTCGATACATTCTCGATCAGGATCTGGCGGCCGAGGAAATCCTGCGCGGCGCGGATGCGCGCGGCGACATGATTGACCGTTTCTTCGGTATAGGGCAGGGGCAGGAGGTCGTGCATATTCCTGCCATGCACGCCGGTCCAGCACAGGTGGTCCGATATCCAGGCGGGTTCGACGCGCGCGGCCAGGGCCTTGAGCTGTTTCAAGTATTCGGTGTCGAGCGGATCGGTCGAGCCGATCGACAGCGACACGCCGTGCATCACCAGCGGGTAACGCTCGCGAATACGGTCGAGATAGTGGAGCGGCTTGCCACCTGGCACCAGGTAATTTTCGGAGATGATTTCGAACCAGTCGACCGCCGGTGCGGAATTCAGAATGGTTTCGTAATGATCGACGCGCAGACCGAGGCCGAAGCCAAGGTTGGGGCGGGTAGCGGGGGAGGTGGTCATGATCGGTAAGAAAAAACCGGGCCTCGTGTGAGGCCCGGTTGCGTGCAACGAATCGCTTACTTCTCGATCTTGCCGCCCTTGGCCTTGCAGTCCTTCTCGGACATGGGGACCATGCCCTTGCCCTTGCAGGCGTTCATGCCTTTGCAGGCATTCGAGGCAGTCTTACAGTCGCTCTTGCCTTTGCAGGCATTCACGCCGGTGCAGTGCACCTTGCCTTCATGCTTGGCGGCCATGACGGTCGGGGCGCCGATGAACATGCTGGCAGCGGCGGCGACAATGGCGAGACCGGTGAGTCTTTTGGCTTTGTTCATTAGAAACTCCTTGGTTTGATTTTTGGAATAGTCATCCTGATGGCCCAAAAAATACAGACGGGAAATCAGTACATTGGGTGGCCCGCAGTGCGGGCGCGAAACAATGTAACATCGGGATGCGTGAATTGTATAGCGCCGCTGGTCGGCATTTTACGAATATCAAAATATATTCCCCGCGGGGAATAAAGTAACGCGCGCAGGTGTAAGGCGCGCGGACTTCACGCGACCAACAGGGTTACCTAATGGGTCAATTTACGATATTTGATGCGGTGCGGCTGGTCCGCATCAGTGCCGAGGCGGCGGTGCCGGTCGGCTTCGTAGTCGGCGAAGTTGCCCTCGAACCAGACCACCTTGCTGTCGCCCTCGAAGGCCAGGATGTGGGTGGCAATGCGGTCGAGGAACCAGCGATCATGCGAAATGACCACCGCGCAGCCGGAAAAGTCTAATAGCGCGTCTTCCAGCGCACGCAGCGTGTCTACATCGAGGTCGTTGGTCGGTTCGTCGAGCAACAGCAGGTTGCCGCCGCTCTTCAAGAGCTTGGCCAAATGCAGACGGTTGCGTTCGCCACCGGACAGGTCTTTCACCAGCTTCTGCTGATCCGAGCCCTTGAAGTTGAAGCGGCCGCAATAGGCGCGTGACGGCACCTCTTGCTTGCCGACCAGCATCATGTCCTGGCCGCCGGATATCTCCTGCCACACGGTCTTGGCGCCATCGAGCGCGTCGCGCGATTGATCGACATAGGCAAGCTGCACGCTCGGGCCGATGCGCAGTTCGCCGGCATCCGGTTTTTCCTGGCCGATGATCATGCGGAACAGCGTGGTCTTGCCGGCGCCGTTCGGTCCAATGATGCCGACGATACCGCCGCGCGGCAGGTTGAACGACAGGCCATCGATCAGCAGCCGGTCGCCGAAGCTCTTGCTCAGGCCGCTTGCCTCGACCACCAGGTCGCCGAGCCGCGGTCCGGCCGGGATGAAGATTTCCTTGGTCTCGTTGCGCGTCTGGAACTCCTGCGCGGCCATTTCCTCATAACGTTGCAGGCGCGCCTTGCTCTTGGCGTGCCGGCCCTTGGGGTTCTGGCGCACCCATTCGAGTTCCTGCTTCATGGCGCGCATGCGCGCGGTTTCCTGTTTCTCCTCCTGCTCGAGGCGTTTCTCTTTCTGTTCCAGCCACGAGGAGTAGTTGCCCTTCCACGGAATGCCGTGGCCGCGGTCGAGCTCCAGGATCCACTCGGCGGCGTTGTCGAGGAAGTAGCGGTCGTGGGTCACGGCCACCACCGTGCCCGGGAAATCCTTGAGGAAGCGTTCCAGCCAGGCGACCGATTCGGCATCCAGGTGGTTGGTGGGCTCGTCGAGCAGCAGCATGTCGGGGTTGGACAACAGCAACTGGCACAGCGCCACGCGCCGGCGTTCGCCGCCGGACAGCTTGGTGACGTCGGCATCCCACGGCGGCAGACGCAGCGCGTCGGCGGCGATCTCGAGTTTGCGGTCCAGTTCCCAGGCGCCGGCGGCGTCGATCTTTTCCTGCAAGGCGGCCTGTTTCTCCATGAGCTTGTTCATCGCGTCGTCGTCCATCGGCTCGCCGAACTTCATGGAGATGTCGTTGAACGCGTCGAGCAGCGCCTTGGTCTCGGCCACCGCCTCTTCGACATTGCCGCGCACGTCTTTCTTCGCGTCGAGCTGCGGTTCCTGCGCGAGGAAGCCGATCTTGATGCCCGGCTGCGGGCGTGCCTCGCCGACGTAGTCCTGGTCCACGCCGGCCATGATGCGCAGTAACGTGGACTTTCCCGAGCCGTTCAGGCCGAGCACGCCGATCTTGGCGCCGGGGAAAAACGACAGCGAAATGTCGCGCAGGATCTCGCGCTTGGGCGGGACGACCTTGCCCACGCGATTCATGGTGAAGATGTATTGACCGGACATGGTTGTGGGGTGGCGGCAGTGATGAGTCGGGTTCGAGGAACAGGGAGGGTACTATCCACGACCACCTTCTGACAAGCGCGCCACGGCCAGTGGCGTCTGGTTTGACTGGGTTGGAGGTTGTCCCGAGAATGGCTGCATGACGCTCGATACCTTGCAGCTTGGCAAGGAGCTCGTTTCGCTCCTGACGATCCTTACCCCGTTTACCGTTTTACCCGTGTACGTGAGTCTTACCGCCGACATGCCGGATGCCGCGCGCCGACGCGCGCTGCTCAAGACCCTGGGTACGGTGCTGGCGACCCTGTTGTTCTTTCAGTGGACCGGTATGTACCTGTTCCGCATCCTTGGCATCGAACTGCCGAGTTTCCAGATTGCCGGCGGACTGATCATCGCGTCGATCGCCTGGTCGATGCTGCACGCCAATCCATCGCGCATCCAGAGCACGCGCACCGAAGACGAGGAAGGCATGGAGAAGGAAGACTTCTCGGTGGTGCCGCTGGCCATCCCGATGCTGTCCGGGCCGGGCGCCATCACCACGGTCATCCTGCTCTCCCAGCAGCAGCAGCGCATTGCCGGCGACCTGTCGCTCTCGGCGTTGATTCTGCTCGCCACGCTGATTCTGTACCCGGTGTTCCGGCTGGCGCATCCGATTTTTGCGCGGCTCGGGGTCACCGGCACGCGCATCCTGACGCGCGTGATGGGCATGTTGCTGCTCGCGATCGCCATCGAGTTTGTGGTGCAGGGAATCGTCCACTCGCTGCCGCCGGTCTTGCGGTCGGGCTAAGCCGGACGAATCGGGGTGTTCAGTTTCTCCATGCCCCATATGTCGGTGGTCTCGGGTGTCGGCTTATTTCAAAGCGGGTAGAGGGTGGAAAGCAGCCAGGACAATACCAGCCACAGAATGATCGTGAGTGGCACGCCGACGCGCACGAAGTCCATGAAGGTATAACCGCCGGCATTCATCACCAGCAGATTGGTCTTGTAGGCCATCGGCGTGGCGTAGCTCATGTTGGCCCCGAACAGCACCGCCAGCACGAACGGTTCCGGATTGACGCCAAGCTGATGGGCGATGCCGATGGCGATCGGTGTGCCGATCACCGCGGCGGCGTTGTTGGAAACGATGTTGGTGAGAATGGCCATGAGCAGCATGAGACCGGACAGCACCGCAGACGGCGGGGCACCGAAGGTGGCGGCGACGAACAGTTGTGCCAGGTAATCGGCGCCGCCGGTCTTGAGCAGGGCGACGCCCAGTGCCAGGCTTGCCACCACGATCAGCACGACCTGCGCGCTCAGTGCCTGCGTCGCGTCATGCCACGACAGGCAGCGGGTCACGATCATGAGCAGCACGCCGCTCACGGCGCTGATGGCGATCGGCACAATGCCGAACGCGGCGGTTACCACAATCCCGGACATGATCGTGAGTGCCAGCCAGGCCTTGTCGCTGTGCGGCAGGTCGGAAGTCGCGTCCAGCACCAGCAGTTCGCCGCTGCGCTTGAGTTTGGCGATCTGTTCGCTTTCGCCCTGTACCAGCAGCACATCGCTGCTGCGCAACAACACGTCGCCGACTTCTTCGCGCGGGGTTTCCACGTTCCGGCCGCCGCGGTGCAGGGCGAGGGTGATGAGCTGATAACGATCGGCAAAACGGATACGGCTGAGCGTGGTGTTTTCCAGTGGCGTACCCTGCACCACCACGATTTCGGCGATCTGCTGGTTCTTCGCCACCAGCGGGTGCGTTTCGTCCACCTGGTTTTCTTCCGCGTACAGGGCGGCGCCCAGTACCTTCTCGAATTCCTTCAGGTTGTCCGGGGTATCCCGGACCAGCAGGCGGTCGCCGGCGAGCACGATGGCGTCCGGCAACGGGACGATAAAACTTTCCCCGCGCAGGATGCGCATGACGTGCAGTCCGCCACCGCATTTCTCGACCAGCTCGGTCAGAGTCTTGTCATTGGCAAAGCCGTCCTCGGTCACTAGCAGATGCGCGGTAAACACCCGCGGCGAGGTATCGGTCATGTGGGTCTTGCGTTCCGGCAGCAGGCGCGGCGCGATCAGCCACAGATACACAATTCCAACCCCGGCGGCGATGGCGGCCGGGATGAAGAAGTCGAACATTTGCAGGCGCCGCATTCCCATGTCGGCCGCCACCGACACCACCAGCAGATTGGTGGAGGTGCCGATGGAGGTGCTCATGCCGCCGACCAGCGTGGCGAAACCCATCGGCATCAGCATCCCCGTGGCTGGTGTCCGGGTGCGCAACGAAACGCTGACCAGGATCGGTAGCAACAGCACGACAATCGGCACGTTGTTCACGAAGGCGCTGAGTATGGCGCCGACAATCAGCGTCAGCAGCAGCGACAGTTGCGGGCTGATGCGCCACAGGCGCGCCAGTCCGCGGCCGACGGGTTCGAGGGCGCCGGTGCGCACCAGGCCCTGTCCCGCGATCATGAGCGCGGCCACTGCCACCAGGGCCTCGTGGCCGAAGCCGCGGAAGAAATCCACGGCATGCAGGGTGTCGCCCTGCACGCTGGTGTAGGGAAAAATAGCGAAGCCGAGCGTGATGGCCACCAGTACAAACAGGCTTGAGGATTCGAGCGGGATGTTCGGCCGAGTAAAGAGATAAAGGGCGACGACCGTCAGGACCAGGATGGCGAGCGCGTGCGTGTCCGGTAGCGGCGGGAAGGGTATGGGACTATGGTATCCAGATCGCCGCGCTGCGCGAAGCGGACGCGCCGCCGCCGGGCTTCAGGGACGCGGTGCGGCGAGCAGCAGTTCGAGCAGAGCTTTTTGCGCGTGCAGACGGTTCTCGGCTTCGTCCCACACCACGCTCTGCGGCCCGTCGATAACCTCGGTGGCCACTTCGACATCGCGATAGGCCGGCAGGCAGTGCATGAAGACCGCATCGCGCTGGGCGAGTTGCATGAGCGTGCGGTCCACCGTGTAGCCCTGGAAGGCCTTGAGGCGATCGGCCTTTTCGCTCTCCTGGCCCATGCTCGCCCAGGTGTCGGTGACCACGATGTCGGCGCCGCGCGCCGCTTCCTTCGGGTCGTGGGTGAGCGAGACCTGCGCGGCGCAGGCCTTGAGCAGCTGCGCGTCCGGCTCGTAACCCGGGGGCGTGGCGATCAGCAGTGTGAAACCGAACTGGCGCGCGGCATTCATCCACGAGTGGCAGACGTTGTTGCCGTCGCCGATCCAGGCGACGCGCCGTCCTTCAATCGCACCGCGTGCTTCGACATAGGTCTGGATGTCGGCCAGCAGCTGGCAGGGATGGTAGAGATCGGTGAGGGCATTGATCACCGGCACTTGCGAATGCTCGGCGAAGCGTTCCACCATGGCGTGCGAGTTGGCGCGGATGACGATCACGTCCACCATGCGCGACATCACGCGCGCCGTGTCCTCCACCGGCTCGCCGCGGCCGAGGTGGGTGTCGCGCGGCGAGAGAAACAGGCTGGCACCGCCGAGCTGTGCCATGCCGGCCTCGAACGACACGCGCGTGCGGGTCGAGGATTTCTCGAAAATCATCGCCATGGTCTTGCCGGTGAGCGAGGCGATGTTTTCTCCGCGCCGGCGCAGCGCCTTCAGCTCGCTGGCGCGCCGGATCAGCCCCTTGAGCTCCGCCGGACTCAGGTCCATGAGCGTGAGGAAGTGGCGTACGCTCATGTCATGCAGTCTTCAGTTCGTTGCCGGCCAGGAAGCGGCGTACGCACTCGGCGACGCCGCTGACGATTTGATCGGCCTCGGCATCGCTCAGGATGAGCGGCGGCAGCAGTCGCACCACCGCATCGGCGGTGACGTTCAACAACAGGCCGCGCCCGAGTGCGAGCGTGAGAATTTCCTTGCACGGCCGGTCCAGCTCCACGGCCAGCATCAGGCCCTTGCCGCGGATCTCTTTCACGCCCACGGCACCGTCGAGCGATTTCTTGAGGCCATTCAGGATGCGTGTGCCAAGTTCGGCCGCGCGCTTTTCGAATTTGCCGCGTTCCAGAATGTCCAGCACTGTCAGGCCGACGCGGCAGACCAGCGGGTTGCCGCTGAAGGTCGATCCGTGGCTGCCGGGCTTGAACACCTGTGCGGCGGCACCGCGCGCCAGGCAGGCGCCGATCGGCACACCATTGCCGAGGCCCTTGGCAAGCGTCAGCACGTCGGGTTTGATCCCTTCATGTGCGAAGGCGAACCACTTGCCGGTGCGGCACATGCCGGTCTGGATTTCATCCAGCATCAGCAGCCAGCCGCGCTCGTCGCAGATCTCGCGCAGGCCCTTGAGGTAGCCGGCGTCCGGAATCTGGATGCCGCCCTCGCCGGTGATCGGCTCGACCAGCACGGCGACGATATCCTTGTTGTTCTCGGCCACGACCCGCACCGCATCGAGGTCGTTGTACGGCACGCGGCTGAAGCCGGTGACGAGCGGTTCGAAGCCGGCCTGGATCTTGCGGTTGCCGGAGGCCGAGAGCGTCGCAAGAGTGCGCCCATGAAAGCTGCCATCGGTAACGATGATGGTTGGGTTCACCACCTTGCGCTGATGACCGTACAGACGCGCGAGCTTGATCGCCGCTTCGTTTGCCTCGGCGCCGGAATTGCAGAAGAAGGCGTTGTCCATGCCGGACTTCTTGCACAGACGTTCGGCCAGTTCCGCCTGCAGCGGCACTTCATACCAGTTGGACGTGTGCAGCAGTTTGCCGGCCTGGTCGCAGATCGCCTGCGTGATTTCGGGGTGGGCGTGGCCGAGCCCGCACACGGCGACCCCGGACAGCGCGTCGAGGTATTTGCGACCCTGGGTGTCCGTGAGCCAGGCGCCCGCGCCGTGCGCGAACGCCACCGGCAAGGGGTCTAATAGCGGCATCTGATAGTTCGTTGGCATTGTATGGGCACCAAAAACACAAAAGCGCCCTGCCTGAGGGCGCCGTTATCTTTGAAGTAAAAAATTCTAGAGATTTCGAAGAATAACGCAAGTATTTAAGGGGAAAAATATATGACAGGACGTACGGAGCAGGGCTTCATTAAATTGAAAAACGGCGGTTGCCGCAGATGAACGCAGATTATCGAAAATGCGTCACCGCTTGGATGCACTGCGGCCATTAACCTCCTTTTGGCAGGCTGGCGAATACAGGCAGCGCATTGAATATCCGCCTTTATCTGTGTGCATCGGCGGCTAACTGCTTTCTCGTTATATATAGGGACCCGGCGTCGCCGCCGGGTCCGGGTTTCCGACGACTGTCTTAGAACAGGCGCGGCAGGCCGTGCGCCGCGCTGCCGGTCACCATGAAAAACAGCATGGGGATGGACAGCAGGGTGTTGGTGCGCGAGGCCAGGAACGCGATGCGCGCCGCCTTGGCCTTGACGGCATCTTCGGCCGGCACGATGCCCAGCACTTTTTTCTGGTTCGGCCAGATCAGTACCCACACGTTGAACAGCATGATGGTACCGAGCCAGGCGCCGAGGCCGATGGGCGCGGCCGAGCCCTTGAGCATGAAGGCGGCACCGAGGCCGACGCCGGAGCGTTCCAGGTACCAGGCGCCGGTCAGCCAGGTGACGAGCGCGGCCCAGCGAAACCAGAGCAGCGCTTGCGGCGCGACATGCTTGGTGATGCCGGCCGCGGTATTGTCGGCCTTGGCCTTGGGCAGGGCAACCGCCTGCACAAAATTGAAATAGTACAGCAGGCCGATCCAGGTGATACCGGCCATGATGTGTAACCAGCGGTCAAGAATCAGTTCCATTTAACAGTCTCCCGAGCTTATAAGTTTCTGTGGATGCCCAGGCCTAGGCCTTGAGCAGGAAATTGACGACGAACACATACAGGATGGCGGTGAGAACGAAGCCGGAGATGATCGTCCCGAGAATCGAATCCAGTGGGTTTTTCATGTGGACTCCCGTGATTTGGTTGGTATTTAATACTTGAGTGGTTCAGTCGGTGGCAAAGGTTAAGGCAGAGCAGGGGAGATTTCAAGCAATGCTTTGCACAAACGCGCGCGAGTGCGCGTTTGTGCGCGAACGGCGGGGGCAGTGGAAACGGAAGCCGCCCGTGGCCGGTGCGGGGGCTTTGCGGTGTGCCGTTACTCCAGTTCCTTCAGCAGTTTCTCAAGAAAGGCCGCAGGTGGCGCCCCCCGGATGATGTCTGCCTTGCCATCCCTGGTGCGGAACAACAGCGCCGGCACGGCGTCGAAGCCGCTGCGGTTGAGCAGGGCGTGGTTTACTTTCAGCTGGCGAATGGTCTCCTCGCGCGGGAGCGGCTCTTCCTCGATGCCACCGAATTTACCGGTCTCCTGCGAGAAGCCGCGCTCGTTGCGATGCAGGGCCTCGGTCGGATCCTCGGCCTCGAGCATGGACGCGGCCTTGCCGACGCTGGTCTCCATGAGTTTTCCGATGACCACCCAGCGCAATTCCACCTCGCCGCGCTGCACCGGTGGGCGCAGCATTTCGTAGACCTTGTGGCAGTACGGGCAGTTGGGATCGAAGAACACATAGATCACATGCGCGCTCTTGCCATCGCGGATCCAGGTGGCCTGGTGGATATCGGCGAGGATGACGGCGGCGGCCTTCTGGCGCGCCTGGGTGACGTTTGGCTTTTCTGCGGCGTGCGCAGAAAAAACGGAAGCGAGGAGCGTGGCGAACAACAGTGCCAGAACAGCGTGCCGGGGCATGTGGGGTTTCTCGTGTTGTGACAGGGTGGGCGGCGGATCTCGATGATGTTCAGACCCTGCCTGTAATCAATTTGTTCCTTCGGGACAGTACCGGCGGTTTGTCGTGGTTCCCGAACCGGCCTTACAGTCTCGACAGGAATGCGCCACATTACCCGCGTTCCATGATCTTCTGGTCAAGCAGCAGGTTGAGCGTGAACCGCACGCCGAAGCCGGTGATGCCGGTCGGGATGTGTGCCAGCCCGCCTTTGTGGTTGCCGGCCGACAGATCGATGTGCACCCACGGCATATCGCCCTCGATGAACTTTCTCAGGAACGACGCGGCGATGATATGGTCGGCATCGCTGTCCAGGGTGCACTGCTTCACGTCGGCGATATCGCTCTTGAGTACCTGGTCGTAATCCTTTTCCAGCGGGAACGGCCAGACGCGCTCGCCACTTTCCCAGCCGGCCTCGATCACGGTCGGCACCAGCTCCATGCGGTTGGTCACGGCGCCGCTCATGCGTGTGCTCAAGGCGCCCACGCACGAGCCGGTGAGGGTGGCGTAGTCCATAATAAGGCGCGGCCTGGCGCGCGACGCGAAGGTGAGCGTGTCGGCCAGCACCATGCGGCCCTCGGCGTCGGTGTGCATGATCTCGATGGTGGTGCCGTTCGCGGCCGTCACCACGTCGTTCTGCTTGTAGGCCTTGGGGCCGATGTGGTTCTGGGCGAGTGCCAGCCAGCAGTCCACCGGGAAGTCCACTTTGAGCTCGGTGAGCGCAAGCAGGGTGCCGAGCGCCACGGCACTGCCCTCCATGTCCTCATGCATGCCGTGCATGTGGCGCGCCGGCTTGAGATTGGTGCCGCCGGTATCGAAGCAGATGCCCTTGCCGACCAGGGCGAGTGGTCCCTTGTTCGATTTTTTCCTGGGCACATAACGCAAATGCAGGATCCCGGCATCCGGTTCCGGACTGCCTTGCGCGACCGCCAGGAACGCGCCGGCGCCGCGCGTCTTGAGTTTCTTGCTGTCCAGAAACTCGGTCTTCCAGCCGTAGGTGCGCGCGAGTTTCACGACGCGCTGGCGATAGCTGCCGGGCGTAAGTTCATTCGGCGGCAGGGCAGTGAGGAAGCGGGCGAGGTTGTTGCCGCGCGCCTCGGCCAGGGTGCGGGCGTAGCCATGCTGGGCCTTGTGACCATAAATATGAATCTGCTTGAGACGGGTGGCCGGTTCCCGTTTGCTCTTGAAATCCGGCATGCTGAAATCCGCGGCCAGGGCTGCGGCGATCAGTGCTTCGCAGGCACGTTCCGCCTGCCTTGCGTCCAGCCCGAAGCAGGCGAGGGTCAGGGCTGCGGGCGCTGGATCGCGCTGATGGGCGACGGCTTTGCGCGCCTGGGTCAACAGCTCGAAGACGGATTGCGCCGGATCGATCACCAGCAGTGAAATCCGTGTGCCCGGAGTGTTGGGCAGAATGGTATGAAACGGGCAGCCGGCAGCGAGCTTGTGGCGTGCGGCTTTCATGCGCCGCTGCAAGACGTTGCCGTGCGGCAGGCGCGCGAGATCGAAGGAAGCGGCCAGCAGGCAAACCAGATGCGATCCGGAATCAGCCTCTTTTGTTCTTAACGTGCGGCCATCCTGCGTGATCTTGGCGGTATCGAGTTGCATGTGTGTTTTCCAGTGAGTGTGCGTGGCAGGAATTCCTGCTGTTAAGTCAACAGCTTGACCTTAATATTCAAAAAACCGATCATACGCCGCCTGAACGGCTGGTTTTTGTGCAAGCATGCATTCCTTAATCTAACAGAATCGACCAAGGGTCGTTGCTACTCATTACCACTGTCCTCGACAATCCGCGGGTTTGTGGGCCCAGGAGGGTGCGCAACCGGAGCTGCCGGTTGCGTGGTGGTGCATTCGACCGGTTTTTACGTGCCGGCGCTGTTGCAGCCAAAACAAATTAGTTCAGCAAATTGTCGTCAGATTCGCCATTTCCGGCGGATTGAGATGAGGAGAGCAGATTATGGCCGCCGTCCCAAGCCTTCCCCCGCAGATCGATGTGGACGCCCAGGAAACCCAGGAGTGGCTCGATGCCCTCGGGGCCGTCATCCAGCAGGAAGGCCCGGAGCGCGCCCATTACCTGATCGAGAAACAGATTGAGCTGGCGCGCGCCGCCGGCATCAATGTGCCGTACGCGGCCAACACCGCCTACATCAATACCATTCCGCCCGACAAGGAAGTGCGTTCTTCCGGCGATCATGGCATGGAAGACCGCATTCGCTCGTTCGTGCGCTGGAACGCCCTGGCCATGGTGCTGCGCGCCAACAAGGGCGATTCCAACCTCGGCGGCCACATCGCCAGCTTTGCCTCGGCCGCGACTCTCTACGACGTCGGCTTCAATCACTTCTGGCGCGCGCCGAGCGAAAACTTCGGCGGCGACCTGGTGTACGTGCAGGGGCATTCCTCGCCCGGCATTTATGCGCGCGCCTTCATGCTCGGTCGCCTGACCGAAGAACAGATGGATCACTTCCGGCGCGAGGTCGACGGCAAGGGCCTGTCGTCCTATCCGCACCCGTGGCTGATGCCGGACTTTTGGCAGTTCCCGACCGTGTCCATGGGTCTCGGGCCGATCATGGCCATCTACCAGGCGCGTTTCATGAAGTACCTGCACGACCGCGGCATTGCCAACACCGAGAACCGCAAGGTCTGGTGTTTCATCGGCGACGGCGAGGTGGACGAGCCCGAGTCGCTCGGCGCCATCGGCATGGCGGCACGCGAGAATCTCGATAATTTAATCTTCGTGGTGAATTGCAACCTGCAACGCCTCGACGGGCCGGTGCGCGGCAACGGCAAGATCATTCAGGAACTCGAAGCCACGTTCCGTGGCGCCGGCTGGAATGTGCTCAAACTGATCTGGGGCAGCTACTGGGATCCGTTGCTGGCGCGCGACCGCCTCGGCCTGCTGCGCAAGCGCATGGAGGAATGCGTGGATGGCGACTACCAGACCTTCAAGGCGCGCGATGGTGCCTATGTGCGCGAGCACTTTTTCGGCAAGTACCCGGAATTGAAGGAGTTGGTGGCCAGCTGGTCGGACGACGACATCTGGCGCCTGAATCGTGGCGGCCACGACCCGCACAAGGTGTATGCGGCGTTCCATGCGGCATCCAGCCATCTGGGCCAGCCGACCGTGATCCTCGCCAAGACCGTGAAGGGATACGGCATGGGCGAGTCGGGCGAGGCGCAGAACATCACCCATCAGCAGAAGAAAATGGGCACGACCTCGCTGCAGGCCTTTCGCAACCGCTTTCATCTGCCGCTCAGCGACGAACAGATCGAGAATCTCGAGTACATCAAGCCGGCCGAGGATTCGGCCGAGTACAAATACATGCACGAGCGGCGCATGGCGCTCGGCGGTTTCCTGCCGGCGCGCCGCCAGCAGGCCGCATCGCTCGAAGTGCCGGCGCTGTCCGCCTTCGAGGCGCAGCTCAAGGCCTCGGCCGAGGGCCGCGAATTCTCGACCACCATGGTCTTCGTGCGCCTGCTCGGCGTGTTGTTGAAGGACAAGAACATCGGCAAGCACGTGGTGCCAATCGTGGCCGACGAGTCGCGCACCTTCGGCATGGAAGGGCTGTTCCGCCAGATCGGCATCTGGTCGTCGGTCGGTCAGCTGTACACGCCGCAGGACCGGGACCAGCTCATGTTCTACAAGGAAGACAAGAACGGCCAGATCCTGCAGGAAGGCATCAACGAGGCCGGCGCCATGTGCTCGTGGATCGCGGCGGCTACGTCCTATTCGACGCACGGCGTGCCGATGATTCCGTTTTTCATCTATTACTCCATGTTCGGCCTGCAGCGCACCGGCGACCTGTGGTGGGCGGCGGGTGACTCGCGCGCGCGCGGTTTCCTGCTCGGCGGCACGGCGGGACGCACCACGCTGAACGGCGAGGGCCTGCAGCACGAGGACGGCCACTCGCACCTGTGGTCGGCGCAGATACCGAACTGCATTTCCTACGACCCGACCTTTTCCTATGAGCTCGCGGTGATCATGCAGGATGGCCTGCGCCGCATGTATGCCGAACAGGAAGACGTTTACTACTATCTAACCTTGATGAACGAGAACTACGCGCACCCGGCCATGCCGGAAGGCGCGGAGGCCGGCATCCTCAAGGGCATGTACCTGTTCCGGCAGGGCGGCACGGGCAAGGGCCCGCGCGTGCAGCTGCTCGGTTCGGGCACGATCCTGAACGAAGTGATCGCCGCCGCCGACCTGCTCAAGAAGGACTGGGACATCGAGGCCGACATCTGGAGCTGCCCGAGCTTCACCTTGCTAGCGCGCGATGGCGTGGCGACCGCGCGCTGGAACCTGCTGCACCCGACGGCGGAGCCGCGCAAACCGTATGTGCAGCAGTGCCTCGAGAACACCGAGGGCCCGGTGATCGCCTCGACCGACTACGTGCGTGCCTTCGCCGATCAGATCCGCCCTTACGTGTCGCGCCGTTACAGCGTGCTGGGCACCGACGGCTTCGGCCGTTCCGACACCCGCGAGAAACTGCGTCACTTCTTCGAGGTGGACCGCTACTGGGTCACCACCGCGAGCCTGGCCGCGCTGGCCGAGGAAGAGAAACTCGATCCCGCCAAGGTCGCCGAGGCGGTCAAAAAATACGGCCTAGATCCCGACAAGCCGAACCCGTTGACGGTGTAATCAACATGGTCGATCAGCGCAAAGGACGCAGAGGCGCAAAGGACGCAGAGGCGCAAAGGACGCAGAGGAAGTATTAATCGGAAACTTTGCGTTCTCTGCGCCTTTGCGTTCTCTGCGTTCTTTCCAGAGAGATTGATCGGTGCGCCTTCTAAGCAACTTGATGTACGGCCCGATATTGGACTAAGAACGATGCCCCAGACCATCGAAGTCAAAATTCCCGACATCGGCGACTTCAAGGAAGTCGCGGTGATCGAGGTGCTGGTCAAGCCCGGTGATGTCATCAAGGCCGAAGACTCGATTATCACGCTCGAATCCG
>Ga0105101_10000062_pt1 | contig 37882 bp, 30 predicted proteins | sample PPLLak21cMay2015_2_FD_87037 | JGI IMG/M metagenome (GOLD analysis project Ga0105101, IMG submission 87037) | Freshwater sediment microbial communities from Prairie Pothole Lake near Jamestown, North Dakota, USA - PPLs Lake P8 Core (1) Depth... | ecosystem: Environmental > Aquatic > Freshwater >... | reverse complement strand
CAGCGTGTGGCACTTGATATGCAGCGTGACGAGCAGGCTCAAGGCCGTTTAAAAACTATAACCATGCTTCACAATGAAAGGATCGGGATACCGCTGTCCCGGTAACTATGCTACAGTGTCAAAAAAAACGCTGATTAAGAAAACATAATCAACTCTCAACACGCCCATTGACAATCTCCATAACACACTATTCCAGAAGGCGTTACATAAAACTGCCAACACCCCCCCTCCCCCCGGTGCCCTCATCTGTGTAACTTTTTGAAGAAAAAAAATTATTTTCTACGGTTTTTACCGTTGACACACTACGGGTTATGTAGTACTGTTTTATGTGTTCTTGTGTACTGTGTTTCGAAGAGCAGACACACATGCTTTTGAAAAGGGCAGCCGTTCATGGTAGAAATGAGTTTTTAGAGGTCCACTAAGTTCTCACAGGAGGCACTTCCTATGGCCAGACCAAGACACGAAAACCCAACCCCGGGCGAGCTGGAGGTTTTGCAGATTATTTGGCAGCGCGGCCCATCCACCGTACGCCAGGTAATGACCGCCCTCAACAAAAGACGCACACGGGCCTACACTTCAGTAATGAGTCTAATGAGCGTCATGGCTGACAAGGGTCTGCTCAACCAAAAACCCAAAGGCCAGGCGTTTGTCTATTCAGCTAAGGTATCGCAGAACAAAACACAATCACGTCTGTTAAGGGAACTGCTCAATCGGGCCTTCGATGGCTCGGCTAGTGCTCTTGTAACCCACCTGCTCCAGCAGACCAGGCCCGACAGCGACGAACTGGACGACATCCGCAAGACAATAGCCGAATTCCCTCGTAAGAAAGGTGGTGCGTAATGTCAGTCATCGAATTCCTTTCTGAGCCTATCTGGCAGCGGCTGGGTCTGACCTTGCTGCATTTTCTTTGGCAGGGTCTGGCAATCGCTGTTCTGTTCGGCTTGATTATTCGACTATTCAGACTAAGTCGCGGCAATAACCAATATATTGCCTGCCTTCTGGCATTTTTGGCCATGTCAGCCTGCCCTGTAGCAACCTTCTTAACACTCGATACTTCAACAAAACTACTCGCGACACCGATAGCCACACGGGTTATCACCGGGCCTATTGTCTCATCATTGGACACTTTACCTGTCTTACCCGTCGAAGACACCCAGGCAAATACGAGTATTGCATTACCGAAAATTGTTGAAATTACCGAACCTGTAAAACCTGTATCTTCAATTCCTTTACGGGAAAGAATAGCTGATTATTTACACACATCTCTTCCTTGGGCCATTTCTGCCTGGCTCGTTGGTGTATTCTTACTGAGCATACGCTTGCTTATGGGATTCGTAGGCGTACACCGCTGGCGGCGTCGGTTGGAACCATTACCGGATAATCTCGCTCAGCGAGTTACCCTGCTTGCCGAACGGCTTGGCCTGCGGAGCATTGCGCTGGTATTAATATCGCCATCTGCAGTCCAGGCGGTAGCGATCGGTTATTTTCGACCGATGGTCTTATTGCCTGCCGCAATGATAACACAAATGCCACCTGAGATGCTCGAAGCCGTCATCGCCCACGAATTGGCTCATATTCGCAGATTCGACCTGTGGATCAATTTATTACAGCGGATAGCTGAGACCCTGTTGTTTTATCACCCTGCCCTCTGGTGGCTGTCTAATCGTCTGCGTAGTGAACGTGAACTCTGCTGCGACGAGTTAGCCATACAGGCGACCGGCCAACGCCTCACCTACGCTTCGACCCTCGAACTCGCCGGCCGAGTGAACCTCACCGCCAAACAACCAGCCCTTGTAGTGAGCTTAGGCCGAGACAGAAAACCCATACTCAGCCGTGTGCGTCACGTTCTCGGCTTTGCCCCTGCCTCACAAAATTCCCGCTTTTGGCTCGCCGGACTCATCACAGTCACATTCCTGGCAGCCTTGGCGGTGCCAACCGCCCTGGTCCTCACAGCCAAAGCCCAAACCAATCTACAGGCTGAGCCAACTGCTACCCAAAAACCCGCTGTGCAGGTTGAAATTGCCCAATGGGGAAACATACCTATCAAAACCAAACATTGGTATGATCGCCGATTTGAATCTATCGCATTTGTTCGCTGTAAGATGCCGATACAAATGGATGAATCCGAATTAAGATCGTTAGTATCGCGTAAAGATGTAATCGCCGGGGAACAAGCCAGTTGCGTGGCGATTATGCGGAGTGAGAGTTTTTTAAGTCAAGTATTGCAGCGTATAAAAGTGCGGCAAACGCAGTGGTTCCAGCAGTATAGTAAAAATCCAGAAAAACGAATAGTATCATTGAAAGACAGCTTTTCGGCATGGCCTATAAAAAACACGGAATATGTAAAAGTAAGCATGAAGGTAAAAAAGCCCAAGGAAGCCAAGCTCATACTGGACGAGGTTTTGAAGGAATTCCAGCAGCATAGCGAAAAGCTTGAAACTTCCCCGAATACTAAACCTGTGCCAAATAAAAAAACCGATCTGCAGGTTGAGGGGGGAAAACCTGTAATATTAGGAACTGCCTCAAATAATGATGTGATATTCGAGGCAATCGAGTTGGGCGACACTGCTCGTGTCCAGCAATATTTAGCCGGCGGTGCGGATATTAATGTTAGAAAAGATTATTATAATGCCCCTCCTATTGAACTCAAAGCGACTACCCCGCTCATTCTCGCGATGGCATTTGACAACATAGAAATAATAGACTTACTGATAGCCAACGGAGCGGATGTCAATGCCAAAGCGGAAGGTGATGTTACACCCCTGCTACTTTCAATCTTTAAAAAAGACAAAAGAATAGCTGAACTGTTGTTAGCCCACGGTGCGGATGTAAATACCAAAATGAAGGGCGGTATTACCCTACTCCATTTTGCTTACCTTGAGGGTGACAAAGAAATAATAGACTTACTGATAGCCAATGGTGCGGATGTCAACGCAAAAGATGAAAATGGCCTAACCCCAAAGGAATCAAATTTAGATATTTCCATAATAAAAGTCTTTAAAGAGTTATTTATAAAGCCATTTATAATGTTGGCTATGCAGGTTGAGGGGGAAGAAAGAGAATCCAGCAATATACTTCGCCGGGTAGATAGTGAAACAAGTCAGTCCGGTCGCGCATTACTGCCCGAGATAGCCAGCAAAGTTATGATACGATTCCAAAAGGCGATAAAAGATTCTGATTGGACCAGAGCATTATCGTATTGTTCTAACAAAGTTAAATCCAAGGGTAAAGAATATGATTCTACAGAGGCCTTTTTCAAAAATGTCCTGCCGATCGATGAGATTACAGCTTTATCGGAATTTCACATATCCGGCATGAGTCGTCGGAATGATGACGTTATTAGCTATAGGTGTGAAATAAGATTGAAAGACCCCGGCTCAAAATATTCGCTTAGCTGGAATTTGTCCGTTCTTAAAGAAGATTCAAATTGGGTCGTTGATCTGCCAACAAAACCGCTTGATGTTTGGCTTAAACATGAAAATCTCAAAATGAAGTGGATGAACGAGAGATATCGATTTGACGAAGAAAAAACCCAAAAGGGATTTGATGTTCGATTAGTTTCGTTGAGCGAAGACTTTGTTGTTGGAAAACCAATGCTATTCCGTGTTGAGATGAAGAACATAAGTAACGAAACTCTCGGATATATGCACACATCCTTCATAAATGACCCCATGTTGATAAAAGACTCGAATGGCGTCATTGTTCACTATATTGATACAAGCTATCAAACCGCTGAAGCGCCTGAGTTCGTCGAACCCGCAGAGACCATAATACTAGCTGATAATTATGATGCAAGATCTCAATATCATATCACAAGGCCAGGCAAATATACTTTCCAATTCAAAGGATTAGCAAATACGAAACCTTCGAACATTATAGAAAAAGACATTCAATCAAGCTCATTACCTGCATTAGAAAGGATTGTTGAAGATCTATTGCCTGTACTTCCTGAAGGATGGGAACTTACAAGAACAATTAGGCCGGCTAATGAGCTTGCCCAGACAAGTACAGCAAATGAGGTTCTTTGGATTCATTTAATCGGCAAACAAACCGGCAAGGGAAAAGGCAATTCTGTAAGTTTAGCCGTTTTTCTGTATGCTGCTGCCCAAATGCCACCTCATGTAAAACTCAAGAGCAACCTGTCTGAACTGGATGCCTGGGGAAATTCTAAATGGGGATTGATATATGCCAAATCGCAAGATGCAGAACTGCTTTGGCCTGATTATAAAGAAAAAATTAAGAATGTCCTGCAAGTTGCGCCATCACAATACACTTCTTCCGGGCAAGTTGATATAAATTTAATCATGGACTCTGAACTTTTCATTCATTATGAACGTGCAGGGCTTGAAGAGATTCTTATTCAAGACCGAGAATTAAAACATATATGGCATACCCTGAAGCAAAATTTAACTGCGATGAGGCAGGATATAAGCAGTTATGATCGCCATGAATTTACTAAAAAACTTAACAATGACGAACTGTTGATTTTAAGACAATGGCAACTGGATAATGATATATTCTTACTACCTCACCAGTTTCCCACCGCAGATGAAATCACCTATGACAGTGCGTTCAAGTCGAGCATGAAGGTGAAATACGATGGCCGGAATTATAATGCCGAATGGACGGGGGACAGCCAGTTGCCTAAATCAGTTGTTCGAGCAGTTATGGAGCTAAAAAGAATTTGTAAGAACCTTCATCAGGCTGAAGGGGAAGAATCCGATGAGCAAATCAAAGTCGAACCCACCGCTGTGCAGGTTGAGGGAGAAGGAGTTGGCCAAAAACGTGAGGATGAACAAGGCAATGCGTATTTGGATGCCATAATAGAAGGAAACCTGGGGAAGGTACAGGAATTATTGGCAGACGATCCGAGCCTGATATCCATAATCGATAATAGAGCTAAAGGCAGTAGCAGGTCGCCGGCTTTGCACCTTGCTATAAAGTATGGCCATGGGGAAATTGTCGAACTATTACTTTCCAAAGGCGCCAAACCAAACGAAAGAGATATTAACGGGCAGAGATCTCTTCATGTGGTAGCAGAAAATGGACGCGCCAACATGGTAAAACTCCTTGTCCAGTATGGAGCAGGCATTAACGATAAGAATGAGTTTCGACTCCCGCCTTTGTGCTATGCATCCAATGCCCAAGTGGCCGAAGCATTGATCGCCAATGGCGCGGATGTCAACTGGCCAGATGAACGACGTGCTACCCCTCTTCATTCAATAGCACGATCTGGAATTACAGAGGTGGCCCAAGTGCTTCTTGCGCATGGGGCAGATATCAACGCAAAGGACAATTCGGGTTGGACGCCATTACATAGCGCTGCTATTCGCGGTCGAAAGGACATGGTCGAGTTTCTTATTACACAGGGAGCAGACATCAATGCCAAAGATAGAGGCACAAGAGGCAAAACCCCTCTTAACCGTGTTGTAACAGATGACTGGATGGTACCAGAAGTTGACAGAAAAGCAACTGCTGAATTGCTCATTTCTCATGGCGCTGACTTTACGATTTATGATGTTACATGGCTTGGCGATGTGACGAGAGTACGCAGGCTGTTGGAAGAAAACCCATCTCTTGCGAATGACACAACCAATACATATAGAGAACCGGCTTTATTTGCTGCGATACGTGAAGGCCACAGTGCTACAGCAGAATTGCTCTTGGACAATGGTGCTGACCTTAACGTAAAAGACAGATATAAAGAACCCCCGCTACATGCAGCCGCGTATCCAGGCCATAAGGATATGGTAGCTTTATTGATAAGCAAAGGGGCGGATGTAAACCAAAAAGGCCCGCATGGTGAACTGGCCTTGCATTGGGCTTCGGCGAAAGGACATAGCCAGATAACACAACTCCTCGTTGAGGCAGGTACAGAGATTAATACCCATACGGATAAGCCGAGAATGGACATGAACGGTGTTGCAGAGGGAAATGCAGATGTAATTCATGAGTGCTTGAGGTACCTTGCCGATGAGGCTGAGGCCATGCGTAGCGGCTTACAAATCAGGGGACTTATTCGGTTAGCTTTTGCAGCCGAAGATACACCTCTCCACTCAGCAGCACAACGGGGTCATAAGGAGATTGTAGAATTACTTCTGGCCAACGGCGCTGATGTCAACGTTACGAATCGATGGGGCCAAACGCCACTACATTATGCGGTTGTTTTTCGGCATGAGGAGGTTGTAAAGGCGTTGCTTAATGCAGGCGCCGACCCAAACGCCAAAATGCTGGACGGCTCCACTGCGCATGACCTTGCATCCAAAGTGAAAGATGCTGAACTGGCCAACATGCTTAGAATAGAACATAACACGATAGAACCCGATCCGCAGATTGAGGGGGAGGATGTCTCGAATGTCGTTGAAAATGTATTGAACTAAGGCATACGAGGTGCTCGTAAGGTGGTCGAGAAGTTTGTTACCACGGTGATGCCCTGTGACTTTCGTAATCTAACGTTGCCCCAGGACATCGAAACCGGTTTTACTTGGCAGCCAACTGGGGCCAGGGTTCGGTAACGACAAATCGCTGCGAATCGTGACGCAAACGGAACAAAGGAAAAATCAGACAAACTTCGCAAATGTCGATATTGTCCCATACCGTTACTGTGTGTTTGCCGACACGGCAGTCATTGGGAACGGTAAATGAGCCGGAAAAAGAGTCGCGAACCGTTTTGCCGTCCCATTTGACACAGTAATCACCCGGTTGGCCCCACATGCCGGTACACTCTATCCGAACCGGAGTGCCCGGTGGCCCAGAGGTAGGCTCCATACTTGCGATACGGGTACAGCCATTGATAAAAACGAAAATCACAACTGTGGTCAAAAGTAGGAATAATTGCTTCATGACCTAATCCTTTCGTTGGGACAAACCACCTGTACTTGTCAAAAGTAAGCCGTACGCTCACTAAAGGAGACGCCCTGGAATGCAAAATGTTTCAAAAAAAATCAGTTTTATAATAAATTTCTGACTGTTCGTTGAGGACGGCACTTTTTGTCGCCATAAAGGTTGACGAGCTTCACCTGTGGCTCTATAATTGATCCGCCGCCTGGACACAAAACGGTAACATTTTATTACAAAAGCAGTTAGGAGTATCAGACGTTGGAAAAAACCTTAATTATTGTAAAACCCGACGCAGTACAACGACAGTTGGTAGGCCCTATTATCGCTCGTTTTGAGAATAAAGGGTTGCAAATAGTCGCTTGTAAATTTATGCGGATTTCACGCCAACTCGCCCAGCAGCTTTACGCTGTGCACAAAGGCAAGGATTTTTATGAACCGACGGTGGAATATATATCCAGCGGCCCGGCAATGGTAATGGTGTTGCAGGCCAAAGGGGTCATTGCCATGGCACGCAAACTAATGGGCGAGACTTTTGGTCTTGACGCTCAGCCGGGCACTATCAGGGGCGATTTCGGCAGTTCGCAGCGTTTCAACCTCGTCCACGGCAGTGATAGCCCATCGTCAGCCGAGACCGAAATCAAACTATTTTTCAGCGAGGAAGAACTGGTTGATTACCAGTTGAACAATAAACATTGGCTGTACGGCCAAATAGCTAAATAAAGGATGGCGCCAAAAATGCTGATAAAAAACATTAAAGACACCCCGGCTGTGACAGTGGATATGGACGGGGCAAAGAATACTAAGGTGCGCGTGCTGTTTGGCCCCAAGGATGGGGCGCCGACATTTGCCATGCGGCTGTTCGAGTTGGCCGCCGCCGGTCATACGCCGTATCACGAACATCCTTTTGAACATCAGGTAGTAGTGCTGCTGGGCGAGTTGGCAATTGTCACCGAGGAAGGCAAAATACCCATAACGGTTGGCGATGTGGTTATGGTAGCCCCCGGCGAAAAACATCAATTTCGTAATCTTTCCGATACAGAACCGGCCAAGATGTTATGCATAATACCGGTAGAATACCAAAAATAGACCTAAAAGTTGGGACAGTCATGGGTGAATCGGTTCAGGAAAGCATGGAATCGCTTCGACGGCGGATTCGTCGGCACGATCACCTGTACTATGTGCTCAATACGCCCGAGATCAGTGATCGGCAGTATGACGAGTTGTTCGCCCAGCTCAAAAAACTGGAGGCTGCTCATCCCGAACTAATTACACCTGATTCGCCTACGCAACGGGTGGCGGGGAAGCCGCTGGAAGGCTTCACCACGGTACCCCACAGCGTACCGATGCTGAGTATGGATAACACCTACTCAGACGATGATCTGCGTCAGTTCGATCAGCGGGTTCGCAAGATTCTCGGCGATCAAAAACCGCGTTACGTAGTGGAAAGCAAGATCGACGGGGTGGCGGTATCACTGCGATACGAAAACGGACGGCTTGCCGCCGCTGCGACACGCGGTGACGGCACCAGCGGCGATGACATAACAAGTAACGTGCGCACTATCACCTCGGTTCCGCTGCGACTGGAGATAATAGAACCGCCATCGGCGCCGGCACAGACAACACTTTTCGATACAGCCGGGGCCTTGGAAGTGCCTGAACTGTTAGAGGTGCGGGGTGAAGTGTTTATGCCTAATAAGGAATTCGAGCGGATCAACCGGCGGCGTCAGGAGGCGGATGAAGCGCCGTTTGCCAATCCGCGTAACGCCACGGCAGGGTCGTTGAAACTGCTGGACAGTAAAACAGTAGCCGGGCGCAAACTGAGGTTTTTGGCCTATGCGCTGGGCCAGGTACGACCGGTGAATTTTGCCGAGGGACACAGCCGAATGTTGGAAAAGCTCAGGAGTTTATCCCTGCCGGTCAATCCGAATTATGAGGTTGCCGAGGATATTGGCCAGGTGATCGAGATATGCCGACGGTGGGAAGAGAAACGCTACAAACTAGACCATCAGATAGACGGTATGGTGGTAAAGGTCGATAGCATCGCACAGCAGCGGCAGTTGGGCCAAACCAGCCGGGCGCCGCGATGGTGCATCGCGTTTAAGTTCGCAGCCGAGCAAGCCGAAACGGTTGTCCAGGGCATTACCGTGCAGGTAGGCAAAACCGGCGCACTGACGCCGGTAGCGAATCTGACGCCGGTGCATCTGGCGGGCACAACCGTCAGTCGGGCCAGTTTACACAATTTCGATGAGGTAAAACGCAAAGACGTGCGGGAAGGTGATACGGTACTGGTGGAAAAGGCAGGGGAGATCATTCCACAGGTGGTCCAGGTCAATAAAAACAAACGGCCCCAAACCAGCAAACCGTTTGAGGCGCCGAGTAATTGTCCCCAATGCGGCGAACCGGTGGCAAAAGATGAACAAGGCGTATATATCCGGTGTGTCAATCCGGGTTGCCCGGCACAGTTGGTGGAACGGTTGCGGCACTTTGCCGGACGCGATCAGATGGATATCGAAGGACTCGGCATTGCCCTGATAGAACAATTAGTAAACGAACGTCTGCTTACCAGCTTTGCCGATATCTATCGGTTGAAAAAAGAGCAGTTGGCGGCCCTGGAGCGGATGGGCGATAAGTCGGCGGACAATCTGATAAATGCGATCCGGGCGAGCAAAAATCAACCGTTGGAACGGGTACTGGCTGGACTGGGGATACTGCACGTAGGTAAACGGGCAGCTCAGGTGCTGGCCCAGGAGCTGGCAAGCATCCAGGATATATTGCAGGCGGATGTCGAACGGCTGGAACAAATCGATGAAATTGGACCGGTGATGGCTCAGAGTATTTATCAATTCTGTCACACGAAACGCACTCGCGCCATGATTGACGATCTACTGGGTGAAGGGCTCAAGATGCCGGGACCGGACCGTGCCCTCGGCAAAAAAGGCCCTTTATCGGGTAAAACCGTGGTGCTGACCGGCAGCGTACCAGGATATACACGCGGGCAACTGGAGGAGTTGATTGCCGCCCATGGCGGTAGGGCCGGCGGCAGCGTCAGTAAAAAGACCGATCTGGTGGTTTACGGCGAAAATCCGGGCAGTAAACTGACAAAAGCCGAGAATTTGGGGATTGAGACGATCCCGGTAGATGAATTTTTGGCTAATTTCCCCCCAAATCGGATTTTTATAAATTAATAGGCTTGCCGGGTATTTGCAAAGTCTGTATAATATTATATGGAGGAGGGATTATGTGTCTTTGACAATCCGAATAGGCGTGCCGTGACCGTGGTTGTCGTGCTCTTGATCATCGGGCGAGATGCTATAACCAACCTGCTGATGTGATCTTAACAGGGGCCTTGGGCATACAACCCCGAAATCCGAGGTGAGTTCATACAAAAAAAAGGAGTTATGACATGCGACGCAAACAAAATGCCTTTACCCTGATTGAGTTGTTGGTGGTAATTTCGATAATTGCGTTGTTGATCTCGATTCTGATGCCGGCGCTGGCGTCAGCAAAAAAACAGGCAAGGTTTGTTATATGTCAGAGCAATCTCAAACAGATGCAACTGGGCCTGATTTACTATAAGGATGAGTATGAGGATAAGCTTATACCGTATCAGGATCGTGGTGTACAGATGTGCTGGATGGCATGGATCGATGATCAGGTGGATAATGTGGACGAGATCCGCGTCTGTCCGGAGACACCCTTGGAAGGCTGGAAGTCGTATGCCGGTTTCTGCGTATGGGGTTCCGCCAAGACACTATGGACCTGCAGCTTTGTTCCCCCTGACAAAAATGAAGTCGATCCGGATGAGAAAATCTATCAATATGGTAGCTATACGATGAACGGATGGCTGTACATTGATGACCCCTATACTGGGATGGCGAATCCAGATAAAGTGTTTAAAAAGTACACTGCCATCAAGCGTCCCGGCGAAACGCCGTGCTTTTCTGATGCCAACTGGTTGGATCACTGGCCAGTTGACACCGCCAGCTTTCCAACAAATATCAACCTGAAAGAGGGTGGTGGTAACGAACCCGATCTGAGCCGTCTCCTGATCGATCGCCACAATTGTCGAATTAACCACTCGTTTGCGGACGGCCACGCTGGGCCTACGACTCTGCCTGAGTTGTGGACGCTAAATTGGCACAATGGCTATATACCAAGATACAATGCACCCGACTATGAGAATTTGTATTAGTAAGTGGTAAGTCATGGCCAAACTTCGCATGTCATGGCCGAATCGGATAACGCTGGCCCGGATACTTTTAACGTGCCCGTTTGTGATTGCGATGCTGTACGTCAACGATGAGCAATACAAGCCTTGGGCGCGATACGGGGCGATGACGCTTTTCTTGGTAATGGCGGTCAGCGACGGACTCGACGGGTGGCTCGCGAGGCGAAACAATACTGTTAGCAATTGGGGTGCGTTCCTTGATCCGCTGGCGGATAAGCTGCTGATTGTCTGCTGCTGTCTGCTGCTGGCATCGGACAAGGCGGCCATACCGGGGATGAAGTTGCCTTATGTGGTGGTGGTCATCATCATCGGTAAGGACCTTTACACTATATTGGGCTTTATCATCATTTACCTGGTCACCTCGCAGATAAAAACTGTACCGGTGATGATGGGTAAGCTTAGTACCACACTACAGCTTTCCATGGTGTTAGCGATTCTCATTTCGCCGGAAATGAAGGCGATTTTACCTCGATTTGAGTATTTAGTGCAGCTTTTATGGTGGGCCGCGGCGGTGTTGGCTGTCTTTACCATGATTATCTATACACGCAACGGTACTCGCTATCTCAACGAATACGAACATCAACAAAAGCACAACTGATACCCAACCGGGAACAAAGCTCTTGAACAGTCATCTCCCTGGAGATTACCACGTTGTTTTTTTTTGTAATGTTACCAGGACAATATTTGACAGCGAATATCCACACGGATAGAATGGCAAAATCAACACAGCCAGGGGCGGTTAGCTCAGTTGGCTAGAGCGCCTGCCTTACAAGCAGGAAGTCACAGGTTCAAGTCCTGTACCGCCCATTTTTAACCTATAACTTTCAGATTTACTCCGATAAGCTGCTTTTTCTATCTGGAATTGACGATTTTGCTCGGCCTCGAATGGTTCTGTTTCGGGACCAGAATAATCAAAATCATCGTCTTTCATAAATCTGCTGCCAATCGTGAATTTGCCATATATTTCGTATTCAAAGACTTTGCCTTTTACATTACGAATATAAGCTCCGTAAGGACGGTCATTTTCATCAACCCCGTCAAACATTAGATCAATCAGATATTTTCGATTTTCTACACTCATGTCATTCATGGCACCCCAGCCGCTATATACATTTTTCCAGAATGAGTGTATCTTTTCTGCCGCTGCTTTATACTCATCGACTGTCAGCATCGATGACAACCTTCGTTCTTTTAACTGAAGTTGTTCTTGTGTTTCAGTAATATGCTTGTCAAGATCGTCGGCCCTTTGATTAAGAGCTTCGATAATAGCATTATTTAGACTTTGATTGACTACCTTGTCCAGAAGAAGCTCTTTATCCCGGTGGTTTTTTCTCAACAGCTTTTTCAAATTGCTTATATCATTTTTGATTTCCTGACGGACTTTATCGTCGGGTAAGTGTTCTTTAATTGCTTGCTCATAAGCCTTTTTATCCCCACCGAATACAAGAAAGCACTCTTTCAATACAACCTCGTCAATATAATCGACTCGAATTGTCCGGATAGCATCGCAACCCTGCCGATCCTGATGGACATAGCGTCGATGTTTTTTACTGGTCCTGCTTAAACTCGTAAGTTTTTTGCCGCAATTCGCACAATAAAGATGACCAGAGAGAAGGAATTTTTCTGGTTTGACGTTTGGAGCATGTTTCCTTTTATCCATCAATGCAATAACCGCCTTCTCTGTTTTTTCATCGACAATCGGCTCACAATCGAATTCAAACGTTTCACCATCATAATTGATAATATGTTTGCTTCCGAGTCCTTTTCTTAATTGCCGACGTAAGTTGACAGCCGTCGTAGGGATAATTCTACTGCCCCTGTCCTTTGCCGATCTGCCGATCTCTGCTGCTGAAACTCCTGAGAGATATTGCTGGGCAACGGTTTTCCACTCCGCTTCCTCGTCTCGTTTTAGTCTGAAAATTTTATCTTTGGCATCCCAATGCCGAGCTATTGGTTGTCCTGCCAGTCCAATTTCGGGATTGCCTGATCGAAGTTTGGCGAGCGTTCCCCGCTTGACGTTGGCAATCAAGTCTTGTCGATACTTATCCGCCATGCCAATTGACAGCAGTGACATAATGTTATCACTATCAGAAGTCAACCCTTCATGTAATGAAACAATCTTAATGCCGTGATTTTTCAATCCGAAAAAACTTGCAACCCCGGTTTCAATATCTCTCGTAAATCGGTCAAACTTCCAAACGATGAGAATATCAAACTTTCCTGCATAGCCGTCCTGAACCATTTTCTGGAAAGCATCCCGCTTAATGACAGACTTGCCACTTATCCCTTGCTCACTGTAAATTTGCAAAAGTTTATATTTATCCCGGCAATGTCCTTCGATAGCTTCAGTCTGAAAACCCAAGGAATATCCCTCAACTTGATCCTTCGAGGATACCCTAATATATCCGACGGCTGTCAGTTTCGTTTTTGTTGCTGGTCCCATTGTCTATTCCTCTTTGTTCAAAAAAATCAAGCTCACCGAGTTGAAACGTAGTACCGGCCATGAATGACCAAGACTAACCTCGATGAGCTTGAATTATTTATATTGTGCGTACTACGTTTCATACCTGGATTATAACAGAAAAAAGAAGAAGTAAAAACAAAAAATCTATTATATATATAAAAAACTATATATCCGAAAAAAGGGAAGGGTGATCATGGAAGGGTGATCATGGAAGGGTGATATTTTCTTCTCATTTCTTTTCTTCTCATATACTTAAGGGAATTGACGAAAAAACCATAGCTAAGTCCTGATTTTACAATGAGTTACAATCCGTCACAAAACTTGATTTTTTTGTCAAGTATAACAACCCTTAAAATTGACATAATTTTGTGTTAAAACTTGGTATTTATTATGGGATCGAACCCGGTAGGAACCCAAAAATGATAGACTTCAGTCATTATTTCTTTTGCAAAATTTCTATCTGACTGCTTACATAAAACTCCATCATGGAGAGTGAAAGCAGGTTTGTTTTCCTGGGCAAACTTCTGTCGAATATCATACATCATCGCAGCACCCAGGCTCATTAGATAGTTATCTCGATAAAAAACATGATTGATTTCTATGTGAACCTGCCGAATTCGCTTTTCGAGTTGCGTTGGGGCGTGGCAAAAAATATCTTCATCATTATAAAAGATATTCCACAAGAAACGTCTCTTTTCATCTGTTTGTTTTTGGATCAAATTACCAATAGCCCTCCGGCCTCTTCTTTTTGAATCTACATTGAGCAATACGTTTGTGCAGGTTTTTAGAAACTTGCGGACAAATTCTTTTTCCTTGGTAGTATTTCCCGGCGATGAATACCATTTTGGTAAAATAAGTTGCGGTTTGTATGTATCTCCCTGGGGGTTGATTCCCCGGAGGTGGTAAAGTCTTCTAATGTCAAACTGACCATAATCGAGTTCTGTTGCAGGTTCTCCGTCGATCAAAATGTTTTTGCGTTCATTTGCAGACAGTTGCCCGACGGAGATAGACGACCAGCCGGTGATCCGGTTATATCGAAAAACCCTGCCTGAGTGAGTTTCTCTCTGGCAAAAGTTCGGGATGTAAGGGATATTATTTGGTGGCCTAACCCACCAGGAATGGCGGGTGTTTACAGCGTTGCATTTACGATGACCAATTTCTCTTTTTTTCAATTCTCGTAAAATACACTCTGGTAAGTCTGTCAAAAACAGTAGCTTCTTTTGATCTTTTTTAGGAAGCGGCTTGCCTGTCTCTAAATCGGTTTTCCCCGAATGTAGTACTACAAGGGCATCCCTGACAGGTGTTTTTCTTCTTGTGTTAAATGCAAGGCTGGTGTTGAGATACACCCCCTCTTGAAATAATTTTAACAAATCCACTAGCTTTCCTAACGCTTTGTATCGGCTGACAAAACCCGCTGATTCTGAACCGATATAAACTCGGCATAATCCGGCTTTGACAAGACTATCCCAAACGTATATTCTCAATGCGTTAGAGCTATTGTTTCGATTGTCGGCCACAACTCTATCACGGACCTGGGCCAGAGCCAGGTTAAGAATGCAAGTAAGAGCAATCTTTTCCTTTTGGGCGATTTTGTAGCCGTCCAGTGACAATAGGGGCAAGATTCGTGATTCTGCAAAATCTTTGAATGATTTCGATATTTTTTGTTCTGAAAAAAGCTTGCTAGGGATATTTGTTAGATATGTGTTTCTAGTTGGCTTGCGGTTTGACTTGCGTTTCTTTTTTACGTCTGTTGACATTATCGCTCCCATGTCGATCATCCCAGAAGAAAAATAAGGGGCAGGCAGGCTGGGATTTCCTGCTTTTCGGCTTGCACTGCCTAGCCCCACATATTTACTTTTGAAAATATGCCAGGAGTATTTCTACGCCTGGCAGCCCTGCCTTTCCACGCCCTGCCTTTCCACGCCCTGCCTTTCCATGCCGTTCAGAAAAGTCAAAATCTTCGCCATGATAAGCTCGTTTGTAGTCTCTCATAATATATTATCAATAAAACTTTTATAATTTTTTCAAAAATTATAAAAAACGCACTAGAATGGCTTCTGACAGCGTTCGCATAAAAAATGGTGTTAACTATACGTTTTACTCCTGATCGCTTAAATTCGGGCGGTTACGGCTGTTTTTCCAAGGTCTTTAAGAGGCGGGTCGGGAGGGCGTATGGACAAACCCTCCCGACCTGTCGGTAACAGGGCCACCCCGCTCAAAGGCTAATATAAGGCCCGAACAGGACGGCCAAGAAAGGGTGTTAAAACATCCTGGGCAGGGGCAATGGTTCCTCTTCCCCCTTTTTGTTGCTTACAGGGTTAGGCGATTTCTCCTGATTTTTCTTAAAATTCATCACCGGCAGGAACAATGGCGTTTCATGTGGAGGGACATTGCGGATGAGGCTGCTGTCGGCATTAGCTGTCAATTCACTGTCCTCAATTTCCTCTTTCAAAAAACTGTTAGGACCGATTTTTGTGTAAAGGTGTGACATAATAATTTTCCTTTCAAAAAAATTACTCTGTTAAAAAACTTTGTTAAAAAATTCTCTAAATTTCGATTGCCCTGATTTGGTCAAAAGCCTGAGAGACCTCCTCACGTATTTCAGCATCCCGCTGCTCACGGTCTTTGACAACTTGGGGTTTGGCTGCCTCCAGGGCTTTGGCAGCTTCCTGGACTTTCGACTGCAATCGCAAAACTTCCTTTTTCAAAGTCTTGAGTTTATCAATATGGTTTTGCGATAGTGGCGGATCTGCCCATCTTTTTGCTGTTACTGCCCGCGTGTGATTCAACAAGCCCTGCTTCAGTCGAGCAAACTCCTCGGACTTTTCTTGTAGGCGTGTTTCCCAATAATACAAGACCATGTTCGCCTTTTTGTATGGGTCTTTTAGGTTTGCTCTAATGCCGAGTGCATCCAGCTCCCGCCAATTTCCATTCGCAAAATAAACCCTGTCGTTCAGAATAATGGGCGGCTCACCGCCACTATCCTGAGCATTTTCCTCGTCGAAAATCCTTGCCGTTTCCATTGCTTGCCTCATAACTTTCCCCTTTCATAAAAATTGCTAATTGCCGGTTCAAACATAACACCCCTGCGTTTGCCACGTTTGCCCGTAATGTAATTGACGCCGGCAATCACATTCGCCAAATCGTCATGGCCGCCCGGAGGGTGATCGACTGTATCCTTACCGCCTGAGCGTGTACGCCTCTCAAGTGCGGCTAATTGGTTTACCAAAAGCTCACTATCCAAAAGCTCAATTCGAGCAGAGCAAATCGTCGGCAACAATTCCAGATACAAAGCGGATTTTGGCAGTGGACTTTTGTTGTAACCCAGCCCTTTCGACCTGAATGTCGAGGCTACAAATTCTGCAGAGAAATTGTCGCCGGTGACGCCTTTGATTTCAAATCTGTGAAGTACATCGGACATACTTGCGATAACCTCGTGAGGGTTGTGAGGAGCCGGATAATTTTTTGTAAAATCCAGAACAACACGATCCCCCTCACTATGAGCAATTGCCAAAGCTGCCGCATCGCTCCGACCGCCCGAAACATCACAAAATGCAAAATATCTTACGCCCCTTTTCGGCAAAAGCTCTACCCGACCAGATTTCACAACGCTTTCGATAGCTTCGCGTGGCAACCAGACTACAATGTCATCACGAAACTCGCCAAGATACTCAGATTTGGCGGATTGTAAATCTTCAGCCAGTGCCTCATCGACGATAGACTGGTCGAGCGTCGGATTCATGGTTCTGCTCGGACAATTCCAGACCAGGACAGAACCCTCATTATTTCCCCAATGTTTTTTGTAAGTTTGATAAGCCCAACCTTTTTGGGCGTAAGGGGAGCTAATGCCAATTAGCCGACCGCCGACGGTTGCAAGGCTTGGCCGGATTGCTCGGATTAGCTCTGCATCATTTTTGACGCGGCTTTCTTCCGACAAGCCAAAGAAACAGACCTCGTCAACAATTGCCGCGATGACGGAGTAACCCCGGATTGATCTCCAGTCGCCGATTAGGATTTCAATTTGTACCCCATTGGACAGGAGAAATCCTTCCCTGGTTTCCTTCCTGACTTCATTTCTCAATAGAGAAGTGCCATGAAGAATAGCCCCGGTATAATTTTTAATTATCCTCCCCTGCTTTGCGGTAGGGGCAACAACCGCAACCATCCCTTGCTCACCTTTTGCGAGAAGCTTTTCCTTACCTGATAGACATGCTTCAAAAGTTCCAACAACAGCCGCTATACGAGATTTGCCGCTACGCCGACCAATTAAGAATAATCCAGCGGAGAACCCTTTTTTTGGCAACTTATCAAGGCTCCGGCCTGTACATTGTTTCACTAAATCAACATACCTCGATTTAACCGGCAAACCATACAAGGTACGCAAGGCAACTCCCCAGTTCTGCCAGGAACCGAGCCGGTCCTGTCCATCCGCTAGGAATGGTCTGAAGAGGTTTTTATCAGTTATAGCGGATATAATGTTCATTTAATTATGCCTGTTTTGATGTTTTGATGTAACTTTTAAGGCTTAGATTCGACTGGCTAACTCTTTTTTCCAGTCCTAGAGTTTTGGCGAGGGATAATTGCGTACCGGCCGCTGTTCGCCACCGGCGGAATAATTTCCGAGCTATTGCTTCGTCCTGCAGCATACGACGTTCCAGGTTCCGGACCATAAACTCGATAAAAACATAACGCTCGACCAGGCCACGTTGGAGATGACTTAGACTGGCAGTGCCTCCAAGGTCGTCAAGGATTTCTACAAAGGCTCCGTTCAGTTCTGAAAATAGAACTGAACGCTGATCGAAAGTTTGTAAAAACCCAGCAACGTATGTCCCTGGCAACCCCATTCTCTTCGTGTTCGTATATTTTCGCTTTTTTCGCTTTTCCATTATTTACTGTTTGTCCTTAAACTTTATCCCACTACGAAAGATGATTTTCCCTGCCGCAACACTTCTTACAAAATGCCGGATTGCAGCAGTCATCGATAGACCGCTGGCTTTGCAGGCTGTTTGAAAATCAGCTTTGAGCGGGGCTGGCACTATGATAATAATCTGTGCCTGCTTTGCTTCGCTTTTACTTTGTTTTGCCATTACGTTTTTCTCCTGGACGATCAATCTATCTATAATATCATTATATAAATATAACTTATCCTCCAAAAATCAATTAGATTTTTTCAGGGACATGGAATTCTCCTTTTCAAAATCAATATAAAACTATAAAGTATCGATTGTGTGAGAAGTGTTTGATTATAAAGAGTTGTAACTAATCAGATATATATAGGATCAGGTACTAAAAAAATCTTAAAAATTATTTTATTTTTTTATAATACCCCAACAAACTATTTCAGAAAGGTAGGTTTATGGGTAGGTTTAAGGTAGGTTTAAGGGTAGGTTTAAGGGTAGGTTTATGGGTAGGTTTAAGGTAGGTTTAAGGGTAGGTTTATGGGTAGGTTTAAGGTAGGTTTAAGGGTAGGTTTAAGGGTAGGTTTATGGGTAGGTTTAAGGTAGGTTTATGGGTAGGTTTAAGGTAGGTTTAAGGTAGGTTTATGGGTAGGTTTATGGGTAGGTTTAAGGTAGGTTTATGGGTAGGTTTATGGGTAGGTTTATGGGTAGGTTTAAGGTAGGTTTATGGGTAGGTTTAAGGGTAGGTTTATGGGTAGGTTTATGGGTAGGTTTATGGGTAGGTTTATGGGTAGGTTTAAGGGTAGGTTTAAGGTAGGAGCCTTCCCCCACCCCCCCACCCCCGGAGTGTATATAACTAATAAAAAGTTATAAACTATTGAAAATAAAAGAGTTACAACAAGATAGAAAATAGCTGTTTTTTGTAGGAGATTTAAGGTAGGTTTAAGGTAGGTTTAAGGGTAGGTTTAAGGTAGGTTTATGGGTAGGTTTAAGGGTAGGTTTATGGGTAGGTTTATTGAAAAAAAAACAACAATAACCAAACACCAAACAGACTATGACGGACCATTATCTAAGTATTTTTTATAAATACAAGCCAAGACCTAACTAACAAGGTTTCTTACAACCAAGCCCCGGCCACTGATAAACCTGGTAATTAACTGACTTTCCTGTGTCTTGAAAAAAGCGTGTAGAATGGATTCTAACGGCGATTAGGTAAAAAATAGTGTAATTACACGTTTTTACCCCTGATCGTCGAATTTGGGGCGGTTACGGCTGTTTTTCCAAGGGTTCAAAGGGACGAAAGGTGTTATATCGTCACTCATGGAAAAGCCCCCAAAGACATAAGGGGGCTTTTCCTGCTTCTACTTAGATTTGGGCGGGGTGTTGTATGCTATAGATTCTGTTTTTGGCTTTGGCTGGCCTAATCTGCCTTGATTGTAACATCGCCGATGTAGTGTAACACTGTTGAATGCTTTACTCTTGAGTTCACGGCCCGGAAATTCCTTTTTCATGTAGGCTAGAATCTCCTCATCCGATAATTGTTTTTTGGTGTTCTCCTCAAAAACTTTACACCAAGTGGCATGAATACGGAGCCCTGATATTTTGCCTAACGCTGATCTCCAACTGACATCCTTCTTTACTACTTCATCTACTTGTTGTTTCTTTACCACTTTTTTCTTTGCCATGTTCAGTCCCTTTCTAAAATAGGTTATTGGTTATGCACGTACTCTATCAAGTTCAATGTTCTCTCGTTTCAAACAGTTATAGATGGCTGGACGGGATACTCCTAGATTCTCAGCCACGTCTGAGATTGACATATTGTCCTGTAGGAGTGGTATTATATCTTTTGAAAACAGTTTCGGACGTTTGCCGAGCTTGACGCCGTTAGCCTTGGCAGCGACCATACCACGCTTGACATTCTCGGAAATGTTCTCACGCTCCATTTGTGCCACAGCTAACAGTACCGATGCTATTAGCTTGCCAGTCGTCCCATTAAAATCAATCTGTTGGCTTACTGAGATAATCCTAACACCTTTATCAGTCCAATTGATTATGATGTTGATACCGTCTTTTAACGAACGGCTCAATCGGTCGAGCTTCCAAACAATGACGGTATTAATCTTGCCAGCGAAGATATCCGCCTGTAGTTTTTTGAAGGCTGGACGATCTGTAGTAGCGCCTGATACTCGATCTCGATACCATTTCCGACCAGTAAGATTGTGGTTGATACAATAATCTTTTAATGCCTCCTTTTGACTGAGCAAACCCTTTTTTTGATCGAATGTTGACACCCGGACATAAATTCCTACTCTTTTCTTCATGGTTTTGTTCCTTTCTTTTTTGGATGTGTAACTGTTATAGCTTTGGGATCTGTTTCAACAAATCGCATGGCACGTTGTTTTTTGGTTAACCTCCTTTCTGTCTTTGTTTTTGTTTTTTTTGTCATAACAACTATTCCTTTTTGATGTCCCTATTATAACAGGTTGAAATCCAATGTAAAGAAAAGAACTCCTAAAATTTATATTTTTTCATAAAAATTATTCCGTGTTTTTCAACTAGAATCAAAGTATCTTTGTAATGAATTGGATAACCCTTATAATTTACACAATTTATGTAAAAGATTTTCTGTGTTTTAGACTTGGGATAAAAAGATGTGTTGATAATTGATTCAACGTAGAGCAGGTGTTCTAATGAATTGATGGTAGGATAGGCTGAGGAGTGTTTACGTATCAAGTGATTCCCCCCTTGTCTTACAAGTTAAAATCATGTTTCTCAGGGTTAAAACAAGGTTTACTTATATATTAGCCTTATTTATGTTACTGATCATTCCCCGTTTCTTTGCTGTGTCTTTTGCTGTTGTTTCTTTTTGCTACTATACTTTTTGTTCTGTTCTTACTGCTCTATACTTTTTTATTTTTTACTTACTGCTTTTCTTCTTATTTTTTTCTGTTCTATAAAGTGAAAATCAATACTTATTTTCCTGCTATTTATATAAACAGTACTTACATTCCCTGTTGATAATCCAACACAAAATCTTTTTGACCAGTTCAAAAACAGTTGTAGCGGTGTCAATTATAACCATCTTATTTTTCCTTAAAAATGCAAAATTCCCTATTTTTACCTCACTAATCAATATACCTAACATTACCTGCCCTGTCAATCAAGATTATGGGTTCGGGTAAAACCCTGTAGAAATGGATTCTCTCAAAATCAGGGTAATTATGTATGGGATAAGGGACGAAGCGTGAGAGAGGGGCGGTCTGACGGCTTATTTTGACGTGTATGTGGTGTCTCCTGTGTTATTTATCGCCCTACCTACTCTTTCGGGTATCTCTTAAAGTGCCATAACGCTTTTGGATGGAATTCTGCTGTTATCTATTGTCGATCTTATGCCAAACTTAATAAGTTTAGGTTTGAGTATAGGTCTTGTACCGCCCATTACCCTAACCCCCTGAGATTCAAAGAGTTGTGGTTTCCCCCCAGATTGTTTCCTGCTGGTAGTTTTGCTCAAAAACGTCATTTTAACGTCAGTCGTATTCATTCCCATCAGGTTATCCAGTGCTTGGCAGGCCCGTTGCTCGTTAGCGTCAGTGGACCGGAGATAGAATTCTTCGGTGGTCTGAATGGAAGCATGGCCCATCAATTTAGTAAGCTTTGGGGCTGGTGTTCCCACATCGGCAAAATTTTGGGCATAAGACTTTCTGAGGCAATGTAACGTCAACTTCTCATCATCAGGTATGCCAGCCGACCCATTTTTATCAGTGGCAGAAGGTATCTCATCTCGAATCCAGGTTGTCCCACAAGGATGAGCTAATCGCTGAGATCATGGCTGATCACATTCGCTTTAAAAAAATTGGCGAGGCTTGACTTGACAATAATTGAACCATCGACAAGAATAGTATCGGCTGGCCAAACGGAAGTAGGCTCTGTAGAGGTACAACCTGTCAGGAACCGGCAACGCCGGTTTTAATAACCCCCGCTGGGGGTCAGCCGGGATGACGCAATACCGTTGGGGTGGACCTTAGTGTCCACCCACTTCCTTCAAAATGTATTACAGTAGAGCAGCCAACTGTCACACGAAAGGAATTATCATTATGAGCAAATATCTTGCGACGACAATTATTATTGCGGTTGTTGTTACCACGAACTTCATGAGCATTGCTGCAGGAGCTGATGTGTTGCCGATTCACGGGCTTTATGAAGTGGGACACAAGCAGGTGGAACTTCGCGGTGGATTCTGGGGCCCGCGTCTGAAAACCCACCATGAAACGACCATCCCCCATGCGATTGACTGTTTGGAGCGAGATGGGCACGTTACCAACTTCGACAAGGCGGCGGGTGTGTTCGACGGCCCGCTTAACGGCCACCATGCCTTCGATTCCGATATCCACAAGGCCATGGAAGGCGCAATGTATTCCTTGCAGCATAACGACGATCCCAAGCTGCGTCAACGCGTGGAAGGTATTCTCGATCGCATCCTGGCTGCTCAACAAAAGGACGGTTACCTGATCTCCTATTTTATCGTCAATGGGCTTGATAAAAAATGGGACGATTTGCGCCTGGAACACCAAATGTATAATGCGGGACACTTTTTCGAGATGGCTGTCGAACATCATCGGCTCAGCGGCAATTCCAAAGCGATTGATGCCGCGAAACGGTTCGCCGATCATATTGATAGCGTTTTCGGGCCTGGAAAACGTTATGATGTCGATGGACACGAGGAAATCGAACTGGCCCTGGTGAAACTGTATCGCGCTACCGGTGAGCGACGATATCTGGAGTTATGCCGGTTCTTGCTGGACGAGCGAGGCCATCTCCACGGGATGGAGCGAAAACCGTTCAAACAAGGCCCGTTGGTAACGCCCGAGCGGGTCGAAGGCCAAACCGATGAGGAATATCGCCGTGCAACCTGGCACGCCAGTCTGCGATGGCGCAATGGCCGGATGCAGGATCATAAGCCGCTGGTCGAGCAGAATGAGGCAGTCGGCCATGCCGTGCGGGCCGGATACGTTTATTCGGCAATGGCCGATATCGCCCGCTTTTCAGATGCTACGGAATATGAAAAGGCCGTGGATAACATCTGGCAGGATGTGGTTAGTCACAAGATGTACGTCAATGGGGCTGTCGGCACGGCACAGTATGACGATGAGGGATACGGTGATCCGTACCTGCTGCCCAACAGAACTTATTGCGAATCGTGTGCGTCGATCGCCCACGTCTTTTGGCAGCACCGAATGAACTTACTCAAAGGTCAGGCAAAATACGCCGACGTGATGGAACTGGCGCTCTACAACGGAGTCCTGTCGGGAATTTCGCTCTCAGGCGATAGCTTCTTCTATCAGAATCCGCTGGAAAGCAAAGGGAGCGCCCGAAGTTCCTGGATCGGTCTGGCGTGCTGTCCTACGAACCTGGCACGGATCATTCCACAGGTTGGCGGACTGGTTTATGCCCAGGGTAAAAACCAGTTGTATGTCAACCTCTTCGCCGCGGGAGAGGTCTCGCTCAATATGGATGGCAACATGAAAGTGAAACTGACCCAGGAGACCGACTACCCATGGAACGGTCACGTGAAGTTGACGGTCACGCCGGAACAGCCATCCGATTTCGGTCTGTATTTGCGGATACCGGGCTGGGCGATTGGCCGGCCTGTTCCCAGTGATTTGTACCGCTTCGCCGATTCGACGGCCGCCCCCGTTGAACTGAAGGTCAATGGAAAAACAATCGATGCCACTCCAGGTGAAGACGGTTACGTCCATTTGAAACGTTTATGGAAGGCCGGGGATATCGTGGAATTGGACTTGCCGATGCCGATCCGCCGGGTTTACGCTCACGAGAAAGTCGAGGCGGACAAAGGAAAATTGGCGCTGATGCGCGGCCCGATCACTTACTGTCTCGAGGCGGTCGATAATCCCGATGTGGACGTTCTTAAAGTAACCTTGCCGCGAAAAGCCAAACTCCACGCGGAGCATCGCGATGGATTACTCGGTGGCGTGACAGTCCTTAAGGGCGAAGGCCTCGACAACCAGCAGCGTCCGGTCACTCTAACGGCCGTGCCGTACTATTCCTGGGCAAACAGGGGAAACAGTGCGATGACAATCTGGATCAACGAGACACCCGTGAGTGCGTCGTCACCCATCGAATAAAGCGACCCATCATACAGCATGGACACCGGTTGTTGAGACCCGCTATTATCACCAACAACAGTGCTGCCAGGAATTTATAATTACCGATTCCTTACTTTGTCAAATCATCGCTTACGTACTTTAGAGGCTCACTTTATCATTGGGCCCGTAATACAGTTGTTCCTTTGTGGAAAAAAGCCAACCGTTTCCATCTATTTCCAATGGATTACGTAACCGGTTCTTATCCCCCAGTAACTCCAGTGTCCTGGGCCAGTCTTTTATGCCGCTCAGGGCATCGACGGCCTGGACGTTTTGCCAGCCGAGGGTGTTGGCAATTTGCAGTACGCTTTCAGGTGAGAAGTTTCTGATAAAGCCGCACAAGAAACCGGCGATAGTCGCGTCGCCGGCGCCGAGAGCGGAGCCAAACACCTCGGCCTTGAACGTTGAAGCCCACATCTCACGCCTGGACCATAATTCAATATCCTTGGGACAGGCCGAGCCTATTGCACTGAGTTGATCCGCTCCGGCAGTACGCAGGTACAGGCCGCGGATGCCACATTTAATAACGACAATTTTGGCTCCCATTGAAAGCAATCGGTCAGAAATAGCGGTACAATCTTCCGGTTCGTACATGAGAACGGGATCTCGCTCGGCAGCCTGGGCGCTTCTCTTATCGAACAGGTCGCGATCAATCATAAAAGCGATTTCACCAATGCTCGGCAGGAAAATATCTACGTAAGGCAGGCTCGCTTCCAGTATCTTGATCCAATCGACCCTCCCGGCACCAGCGGAGGGATCGGGCGCGGCCATATCCAGACTCGTCGTAACAGACAGATCCTTGATTTGTTTGTACATCTGGGCCAGCTCAGCACCGCCTTTTTCGTACATACGCTTCATCAAGGGCGGGTAACCAAAATGAAACAGTATGCAATCCTGGGCCAGTTTGTAGTCGATATCTTCCGGACCGAACGTGTCGTTGGCAGCGGGATTGTGCAGAACAAAGCGATCGACACCCGGTGGAGCAAGGACTATGGCGTATGATGTATTCTGATCCGAAACAGTCTTAAAGGCCTTGGCTCTTTCGGGGCCGATTTTTTCCCTGACGATATTACCGATCTCGTCACTACCGATCTTGCCATTAAGAATAGCGTCAACACCCATTTTTGCCAGTGCCAATCCCGTGTTCGATACGGCGCCACCGGTGGAAAGAACCAATTCCTCAACATTGGTCAGCTTCCCGGGAGAGAACATCTGACTGATCTGCGATTTGGAGCCGACAGAAAATTGAGGGCTCAGATCAAGACAAAGATGGCCGGCTATCATGACTTTTTCGTTCACAGGCAATCATCCTGGGTAATGGGGGCCATGGTTTTTCCAAGCCTTCGGGGACGACCGGTTTGGCGACATTAATCGCCAATTTTGCACACATGATCTATCATCATTGACGCAACCGGTCATGTTTTTACCCGGCTATCGTAATCTTCTCTGTCTGCATTGTAAACAGATTATCATGCAAAAAAGAATGGTTCTCATCCAAAAATAATTAACGCCTTTTACCACGCAAAGCACCCGAATGAATCAACCGATCCCCTTGCCAGTAACAGCATCTGGTAAAGGGAACCTTTAAAGCACATCCTTGTTTACGGCGTTATAAATGGCTTTTATGGCGGCGGCGGGGTCGGTGGCGGTGAAGATGGCGCTGCCGGCTACGAGGGTGTCGGCGCCGGCTTTTGTGATAATGCCGGCGGTGGTCGGATCGATGCCGCCATCGACTTCCAGTCGCTGGTCTGGGCGGAGCAGTTTCTTTAGTTCTGCGCAGCGATGCGGACTGTCCGGCAGGAAGCTTTGACCGCCGAAACCCGGTTCGACCGTCATGAGCAGGACCATATCAACCTCGCTGATAACCGGCAATAGTGCGGCAACGGGTGTTTTTGGTTTTATGGAGATTCCTACCGCTACGTTCAGGTCGCGGAGTTGTTTGATTATGGTTTGGGGATCGGTCACGGCTTCCAGGTGAAAGGTAATGCCATCAGCGCCGGCTTTGATAAATTCGGGCGCATAGTGGGCCGGGTCGGTAATCATCAGGTGGGTATCGAAAAAGAGTTTGCTGTGCAGGCGGATTTTGCGCACCACAGATGGTCCGATGGTAAGGTTGGGTACGAAATGACCATCCATTATGTCGATGTGCAGTATGTTGACATAGTTTTCGACCCGGGCAATATGGTCAGCCAGATAGGCAAAGTCGGCGGCCAATACAGATGGAGCTATCTCAATTGTTCCGGTAACCGGCAATTTCGACACATCCAGGTTCCTCGCAAGGTGGGATACGGTTCTTACTCTTTGTCGTCAAGGATTTCCAGGCATGTGAATTTTTTGCCTTCCATGAACTCCAGGCTGGCGCCGCCGCCGGTGGAAATATGGCTCATGCGATCTTCCAGGCCGAACTGCTCGACCGCCGCAGCGCTGTCGCCGCCGCCGATGATGCTGATAGCTCCGTCGTCGGTAGCCTTAGCGATTGCCTCAGCGACAGCCCTGGTGCCGATATCGAACGGCACCATCTCGAACACGCCCATGGGGCCGTTCCAGACGATAGTCCGTGCGTCGGCAACTTTGTCGGCGAACAGTTTGCAGGTTTCCGGGCCGATATCCAGTCCTTCGTAACCGTCCGGGATGTCGCCACTATTAACTTTGTTTTCGGCGTTGGCCTTGAATTCCCTGGCGATGACATTGTCCACGGGCAGAACGATTTCACATCCTTTGCTACGTGCCGATGCCAGCAAATCGGATGCTACTTCCAGTTTGTCCAGCTCGCAAATACTATTGCCCACTTCATACCCCTGGGCTTTGAAGAAAGTATAGGCCATTCCGCCGCCAATGAGAACGCGATCGACTTTATCGATGAGGTTTTCGATTACGTTGATTTTATCGCTGACCTTTGCTCCGCCGAGAATCGCTACGAACGGTTTGGCCGGTTCGGCCAGTGCGTCACCGAGATACTTAAGTTCTTTTTCAATGAGAAAGCCGCAAACGCGTCGGCCTGGGCCCAGGGCTGACGGTACGCCGTACATTGAGGCGTGTTCGCGGTGAGCAGTGCCGAAGGCGTCGTTGACGTAAACATCAGCCAGTTGTGCAAGCTGAGCGGCGAAACCGGGATCGTTTTTTGTCTCGCCTTTGTGGAATCGCAGGTTTTCAAGTACAATCACTTGGCCATCCTGAAGTTTACCGACCATTGCCTGAACTTCCGGTCCGACGCAATCGGGCGCGAGTTTCACTTCCTGGCCCAGCAACTCTGCCAGGCGTCGGGCGGCCGGGGCCAGTGAGAACTTCTCGTCCCGTACGCCCTCTGGGCGACCCAAATGTGAAGCAAGGATCAAACGCGCACCACCCTCCAGTGCCTTTTTGATACTGGGCAGTGCCATTTGAATACGCCGGTCATTGGTGACGTTGCAGTCATCGTCAAGCGGCACATTAAAATCAACCCGCATAAAAACCCGTTTGCCCTTTACGTTAATATCGGCAATAGTCTTCTTAGCCATTTTTGTTACCTTTCCAGCAGCAATGGCCATTTGTATTCCATTTCCAGCAGCGGCGGCCATCGCAAACCTGTTAATAGTCCAGGTGGCTCCCTTTAGAGCATTTGGGCCAGCATTTTCATCAGATCGACGCTTCGGCAGGAATAGCCCCATTCGTTATCGTACCAACTGACAACCTTGACCATATTGGAACCGGCCTTGGGCACCGTCATGGTCGAAAGGGCATCGAAGATACTGGAATGGCTGTTGCCGATGATGTCGGAGCTGACGATCGGTTCGTCACAGTATTCCAAAATACCTTTCATCGCGCCGGCGGCGGCAGCCTTGACCGCATCGTTGATCTGATCGACAGTGACTTCTTTCTTAAGCTCCGCGGTCAGATCGACCACACTGCCGTCGATCACCGGCACGCGCATGGCAAAACCATCGAGTTTGCCGTTCAATTCCGGAATCACTTTACCGACCGCACGAGCGGCGCCGGTGGTGGTGGGAATAATGTTGGCCGCCCCGGCACGAGCACGCCGCATATCTTTGTGCATCATGTCGGCGATGTTCTGATCGTTGGTGTAAGCGTGGATGGTGGTCATTATCCCACGTTTGATCCCGAAATTATCGTTTAGCACCTTGGCTACTGGCCCCAGGCAGTTCGTCGTACAACTGGCGTTGGAGACACAGGCGTGCTCCGGCTTGAGATCACCGTTGTTGACGCCCAGTACTATGGTGGCGTCAATTTCATCGGCGGCAGGAACGCTCAATATCACCTTTTTGGCGCCGGCCTTGAGATGATCGCCATAGCCGCCCTTTTCACTCTGGCGTTTGCGGAAGACACCGGTCGATTCGAGCACAATATCCACGCCCAGATCGCCCCAGGGCAAATTGGCCGGATTACGCTCGGAAAAAACCTTGACCTTGTGACCGTTGATAACAATAGCATCGTCCCGGGCGACGACCTCGCCTGCGAACTTGCCCATCACCGTGTCATATTTAAATAAATGGGCGTTTGACTGGACATCGCACAGGTCGTTGAGAGCGACTGCCTCAAACTCACCGGTGCGCTGTGCCAAAATACGCATTACCGTCCGCCCAATTCTTCCAAATCCATTGATTCCTACTTTAATAGGCGCCATTTGTTCTAACTCCTTACCAATTTTCGATTTCCTTGAAACAAAAATACAGCCGGTACATATAGCAGCAGAAAATCATCTTGTCAATAGTTGTGTGAAAAAAGGCAAAAACAGGTCCCAGGGCCACGGGGGCAGGGGGCGGCGCCCAGCCTGTTAACTCCATTGTTTTAGGGGGGTTACAGAAACTACCCCCTCAGCCAGCCCGCTACATCGGGCGTGTGATAGGTTATGATCAAATCAGCTCCGGCCCGTTTGAGTCCGGTGAGAATCTCCAGTACGACAGATTTTTCGTCGATCCAGCCGTTAGCGGCGGCGGCCTTGACCATCGCGTACTCGCCGGAAACGTTATACGCCGCGGTGGGCATGGAAAATGTGTCTTTAACCCGCCTTATGATGTCCATATAGGCCAGGGCGGGTTTGACCATTACGATGTCGGCTCCCTCCAGGATGTCAAGTTCCACTTCCCGCAACGCTTCATCACTGTTGGCAATGTCCATTTGGTGGCTACGCCGGTCACCGAATTTCGGCGCACCCTCGGCGGCATCGCGAAATGGACCGTAAAAACTGGACGCGTATTTAGCTGAATAGCTCATGATCGGTATGTGACTGCAAGCCATACCGTCGAGTGTCTGACGCATAACGCCGACCGCGCCATCGATCATGCCAGACGGAGCGACGATGTCTGCTCCGGCCCGTGCGTGCGAGGCCGTCTGCAAGGCTAAATTTTCCAGTGTGGCGTCATGATCGAGTACTTTCCGGCCGTTGCGTTCGACAATTACGCCGCAATGGCCATGATCGGTATATTCGCAAAAACAAACATCGCAGATCAATATCATTTCCGGCGCCGCTTTACGCAGGGCACGCAGGGCACGCTGAATGATCCCGTTTTTATCGTCCCAGCTATCCGAGCCGATTGGGTCTTTGTGAGCCGGTATGCCGAAAAGCAGCACCGCCCGAATACCCATATCGAAAAATTTCAGAGCCTGTTCGGTGAGATTATCCACGGAAAGCTGAAATTGGCCCGGCATTGAGGCAATTTCGTTCTTTACCTTCTCGCCATGATGGACGAACAACGGTTGTATGAGATCGCTGATCTCCAGCGTAGTCTCCCGCACCATTTGCCGAAAGGTTGGATTACCGCGTAAACGGCTGAGTCTGGTAGTAGGATAGTCCATGGTATAAGATCCCTTTTCGATTATTTTATCAGTTTCGAGATTTCACGAAATTTCGGATGTTTGCTCGATAAAGTCATTTCCATAATTGCCGCTTCCGTGGTGGTTACTATCGCTCCGGCGTCGCGCAGCCGCCGCACGGCGGTTTCGGTATCGCTTGGGCGGCGTGAGCCGATCGCGTCAACCGCCAGGTATGGCTCCAATTCCAGCATAATCGCGTCATAAGCCGTTTGCGATACACATACATGCGCCTCGATTCCTACCACTAACACCTGTTTCCGTGCGGTTGTCAGCAAAACCTCTCTTACGGTTTCGTCCTGCAGGCAACTGAAGGTGATTTTATCGTAGTAGTGCGATTCACCCAGTATATTACGCAAAGTCTCCACGGTTCGGCCCAAACCTTTGGGATACTGCTCGGTTACGATAATCGGCACATCGAGCAGTTTGGCCGCCTCGATCATTACCCGGCTGCGTTCGACAATGCGGTCGAAATCCGGGATATGGTCCCGAAATGCCTCTTGAACATCCACCACCATCAAAACGCATTTGTCCGCCCGGAGCAGTTTTTCGTGCCGCATACTATCAACTTCCTTCATAAAAATCCAGGCTGTTGCCTATATTCTAACGCCAGGCTGTCGCACATTCAACTTGGCGGCTTTCGCTGGCTATTGTTTTGCGGTGATGAATAATGAATGAACCGCAGTCAGATTCAACCGTACTATAGTGACCGATTGCCCGTCTTCGACCGAGTTGGAAAATTCAGGAACGAAAATTTCCCCGGTATGCGGGTCCCACGCTTCGATCGTGAATTCCCCACGCAATTTGGCACAGGTATCCACGGTCGAACTGCCAGGATTGGCGAAAAAGTAAATATCAGTCATGTCTTTCACTTTATGGATATATCGCAGTTTCGCGTCGTTCTCGAACTCCACATCGTAAACGTTAACAACATTGTCAAGTGCCCGGCGCAGGCTCGACTCGTTTGGAGAATTAAGGTAGATACTAACCGCTCCATTGCTGCCGTTTTGTATGACAAGTGAATCGCTGTGGCATAGATTTGGGCTGTTATCCAGATGTAGTTCGAACTCGTATATCGAAGGGGTTGCCGAAGACACACTCCCGATCGAAAGCCGGGCCCTCGAGGCGGCAACGGTGGTGAATTTGTCCACCTTATTTACGCCAATCGAATTGCCTGAAACGCAGGTGACCCAGGTACTGCCGTCCCAATATTGGACGCTGTATGAAGATACTCTGTCAAAAGCCTCTTTGATAATTGCCGTATTAAACGTTTTGTCTGCCCCAAAATTCACTTCGAGCCACCAGCTCTTTGCTTCTTGATCGGAAGGAGCCCAGCGAGTGTCCATCGAACCATCGATGGCTTTAGCGGCCTCGTAGGCGCCCGACTCTCGCCACTCCGTGGAAGCTGTGGCAATTATCTGTTGACTGACTTGCGGGAACATCGCCTTGATGGTCCTGACCACATCCCCGTCATGGCCAAACTCTGCCGATTTATACGGGAGTTGTCCTGTGGCGATAACCTTGCCGCCGTTGTCATAAAACTGCTTTATTCTCTGCAGATTGCTCCAACGGATGGTCCTGTGCCCTGGCATAATGAGCACTTTATACTCTTCACAGTTTATTTTATTGTTAAGCTTGATGACGCTGCCATTGACCGAACACCTCTCGTCCAGAACTTCCGGGTGGAGAAAGGTGAAATCACGGCACACATTTGTAGCCAGTAGTTCGCCCAGATAAACGTAATCCGCTTCAGGAACATTCACACCGCCGGTATAGGGATCTAGCGGACCATCGAAATAGTAACCAGCCTGTAAGGTTGCTATCGGGTACAGCACAGCAATGTCGGCCACATGTCGGCCGATGTCCTGCAACAGCACGTTGAGTCTGCCGAGGTACGTGTTATATTCAGGAAGCTCTTTGGAATATACAGGGGACCGATAGGAAAGCTCAGGCCGATATGTGACACTATCGAGATTATACCAAACCCCATGTGGAATAAAATTATTGATACCCTTGGCATATTGCTCCATCACAATCGAATACAACCGCTCCCACGATAAAGTTCCCATGGCGCCATAGCTTTCTGTCATTGCCTGAGACTTATCCCAGTTGTACACCACTGAGCTGACAATCTTATAATACCCTTCAGGATCGTTGTCCCATCCGATCTTGTCAATCCCCGGAACATCCTGGTATTTATAACCTTTCATAAGGTCGCCTGAAACGCCTACCGGGTTTTTTATGTTCTCCTGGTCCTGATGGCCCAGTAGCGGTATTCCACCGTGTGCACTGCACCAGTCTTGTATTGTTTTCACAAAACCAGTGGCATAAAGCTCTGTCCTGAACCCGAAAAGATAATTTCTGGCCGCCTGGGTCTCAGGCCCTATATCGTACCACAGCGCCGGATAATACGGTGTCGGGCTAAAGCCATACTTGGCAACAAACTTATCGTTGAACTTATCCGTCCACAAACGGCCTTGTCCGCGATACATCGTTGGCTCATCGTAAAAAGCACCGCCTATTGTCAATCCAAACTCACTCCCGAAGTGATCATAATAAGGCTGATAAACCATGCCGATATATTTAGCGACTTGATCCGGTTCGAGATAATCGACATTCGGATCGCCATCGAGTACGCAGACGAAAATCATAATCTTCCATGATCCGCCTGGAACATCCCAGGAAATCGTTGTTCCGCTCACCTTGCTCGTAAGGTCAACTCTTTCTTTGGTAACAGTATTCATGGCAACGATACTCATGAGCGTTCCGGCGGGAATTTGCCTGGAAAAGGTCTTCGGACCGGTAACATTGTCTTCGTGTTTGTCAAGTCGTCGTAAAGTAGCATCTGGATATTTGTTCTTAAACCGGGGAATCCCATCGCCCATATTAGCGCCGCAGCTTCCACTTGGAAAACCGTATTCGTCATAAATAGTCAGGAACATCCCTAACTGCTTGGCTTTTGTCACGGCAGCGAGATAGAGCGTAAAATACTCATCGGTAAGATACTTGGGGGTAAAATCCTTTCCAAAGGGCAGCGGAGCCAGACCGCCATAACCACTGTCCAGATTGCCTTGCATCTGGTTGGCGACTTCCGTTGCGGTCACTGCGCTATTGTTCCAAAACCACAGCGGCCTTGGCCTGAACTTGACAGGCGGATTGACAAAATCGGCTTTCATGTCCGCAATACAGGGTGCAACCAACAGTATGACGCTTGCCATGCACGACACGGTAAAAATTGGCTTAGTTGGAATCTTTTCCATCATAGAATCCTTTTAAAAATTTCTCTTTCTCATAATCTTATCTCGAACGCCGGGTGAAGAAGGCACAGAATAAATATGTCGATCTAATCTGCGGGTAAAATGGTTATATCGACAGGGACAACTTCATTGATAGTAACGAACACAACCAGATCATTGCCTTCCAGTTCACGGTTGATTCCGGCTCTGTAATTGACATAGGCTTTCCCGTTTACAAGAACCTTGGCCCCGTTTGCATTCCAGTTTTTAATATAGAAAGCAGGGTTCAGGACAGGTGAGTCTTTGCTCCCTTTAAGGTGTATCTCAGATGTGTTGGATTTGCCTGACACGTTTTCAATCTGATAGCATCTCTGGCTTATATCATATCCCTTGGAAACAAAACCAGGCCCTGTCGATAATTCAGCCGGATAGGCCCATGAGCGGCCAAACCTTACCAGTTCGGTCATATTCATACTATTCATGCCGTACAACGCATTCCAGTAAAGACGATTTCCGTTCTCATGGACAACCGGATTTGAACAGGGTGAGCTGGAAATATGTGATGGGCGATCCAGTGTTTTTCGCCATCGTCCGTCACAACGCGCCTGGTTCACGGGAAAATGGTTATATCCAACATCGATCAATCTGACCCACATACGGTTCCCCGGTTCAAAACAGATATATGGTTTGTTCTTTGACTTGAAATTAAATTGTTGCACTGTATAGTTTCTATTCCAGTCAGTCGGTTGCTTGTCCCGGTCAACAGAAACAGCCCTGGTATTATAATCATAATCAGCCACGTGCACGTAATCGTTTTCCAAAAGTTGATCGTTGTCCTGGCCCGGCTGTGTAACCGGCAGTGATTCCTGTAACTGAAGGGCTCTGCCTGTGGTATCCTTATTCCATGACACCTTTCTTACCGCTGATCCATCGGGATAAATTGTGTAATACTCATCCACCCAGCATTCCCACCCGGTCTTGGAATCAGGCCCCCATGTGCTGCCGTGTGAGCTGACCGGTGCGTACCGCCAATGGACCACTGCCCGGGCCGCATTGTTTTCTATCACCCGAACATGGGAAAACCGACAGTGCCGGTCCTGCATATGTTCGAAACAACCCTCGGTATCGTTTATCCCGCTGGCCCACGTTTCAAGGCTCTGGTCGGTCATCCAATTCTCATTTTCAGATACCCAGCACGGACCGTATCTGACGCCTCTCCAGAAAATAAATTTCACAGGCGAGTTATCGAAGCAGACGACAATGTCAGGATCCTGATCTACAGGCCACAGGTTATCCCATCCATCGTAGTATTTCAGCTTCGTGTAAAAAGCTCCGAAATGACCTGGGTTCTTTTCGATCGTGGGCAGCCTCCGGGGCTGAATATCCGGTACACTCACCGCATACTTGGAAAAATCGCTTTTGACCTGATCTGCCGTTAATGCCTTGTCGAATACCATGATTTCATCGATGATCCCGTCCAGTCCATAATAATCCGGCATGGTGCCCCAGGTCCTGATGGTATTGCTGGGCCTTCTGGGTGCGGTGACCATACCAATAATGCAGTCGGTTTTGGAAGGATAGATCATGCCGCCTGTGATCGCCACTGTGCTCGAAGCTTCGCCATTCACATATAATGTTATGGCCTTGCCTGCCGTGTACACAGCCGCAAGATGCATCCATCTTCTCAGGGGCATCGTCTCGTTGGCACTTGTGCAGGACATCCATTGTTCGGCGATAGCGGTCTCGAAGGACACCTGACCGTACGGCCCGATCAATAGACGATATCCCTTGACTTCATCCGATTCGGTCGTGATCACCGGGCACCAGTTCAATGGATATTCTCCCAAAGATACCCATGCCTCTATTGTGAATTCGTCGCCTGGTTTTACTGTATCTTTTCCTTCACGGACAATCCGGGTTGTAAAGCCATCGAGGCGCAGACCTTTGCCGCTGATACCGGGTGCCTCTTCGAAATTACCTTCGATAGTATCTGCTATATTCGTTGATAATTCGATCGACTCCCCGTTCTTTATGGTCTCAAAATCCCATTTCATTACAGGATTCTGACCCACTGCCGCAGATGAAATTAATAAAAATAGGAATAAATAAATATTTCTCATAAGTCACTTCCTGTTAACTTTCGCGGTTTTTTAACCCAATTTCCATCCAACAGGGATGGCCATGGAAAAAATCATCTTCCAGGCCATTTTAATGGCTTACGATCCATCTGCAAGCTTAAAAGATCGTTTTTCCAGTGCCCGTGAATGCCTGGTCGCAATGTTTCCCAATCAACGGCGTCCGGGCGGTCCTTTTCAAGGCACATTAATTTCGGTACAATTATCCAATTAGATATTGACATCGCGTTGGAACTATTAAATAATTGACCGCGAAAATGCTTAAACTATATTGATTCTTTTCGGTGTACGACTTACATCAGAATGAAAGGAAAGTCCATTATGAATACTATGACAAAAAAGTATGTATCTGTTGTCAGTGTCGCGGTTATTATGTACAGCACGTTGCTGTTCGCCGAAGATAACACAGTCTATGAAGGAAACGTTGGTGGCTACACCTCTGTCAGTATAGAGAGGGTTGACCAAACGTACGACGCCGGGTATTCGATGTATTCAGCGGCCTGGCCTTTAATGCGGGAGTATCCCGGGCATAGTTTTCAATCGGGTCTGTTCGGCACATGGATGTTTGCTCATAATGACAAGCCTGTGCCTGAGGGACTCAAGCTGTATTCGGACATCGAGGGCGGACTTGGCTGGTGGCGAGACACGGAGTATCCTACAGAAACTCCGAAATTTATTATGGGCGGCGTAGAGCTGAACTTTCGAGGATGGGCCAACGGGCCTGGTGCCGGCCAGGGAAGGGACTGGAGCAAACCTAAAGGCAAGTATGGTGTAGCACAACTCAGCCCATGGGTGCTGTGGCCTCCAGACGGCCTGAATCTCAAACAGGGCGCCTGCGGCGAACTGTTTGGTTCCGGCTATCTGCCGTTGCCGCTGACTGAGGCGAAATCTACCACCGCGGGCAAAAACGTTCCGACCGGAAATCACTGCTGGACCCTGTTTCTCAACACTGCAACCTTTAAGGGCCCGGTTGCCTTCTTCACACCTTATTTCTGGTCCTGTGCGTCCGTTGACGATTCTCGCCTGAGTGGCATGTTTCTTGACAGCCGCCCATCTGAAGCCAATAAACCTTTTTCGATGGAAACGCAGGATATCCGCTGCGCTCAAGCCACTGACTCCAAAGGTCAGACCTATGCCCGCATGGCCCCGACCCAGTACCCCGTAGGACCTCAGGGTGATTCAGTACTATTACACCAGCTTACAGTTTACAACAAGAAAGCACTCTGGGACGCCGTTAAGGCATGGTTTGAAGGCGGCGATCCAGTTGACAGCCTCATCGACCCCAGGGGCGCTTGCGTACAAAAGTTTAACGCACGAGGCGGCGCAGACTGGAAAATTTATATGCGTCATATCCCCAGGGGGCAAGAGGCTCCGATAGCTATGGATTCCTTTATGAGTGCAAAGGCATCTGATCCGATGACCTTCAGCTTTCAGTGGGACAGCGATCTGGTTACAAAAAAACAAACCAAAAACGGCTCACTGGTGACACTGCCCCAATACTATCGCCTGGTAAAAGACGACAAGGACAGCAAGGGCAAGTGGGTTGTGGTGGCGGCCGAAAATGTTCCGGCTGAAACCGGGCTGAGCAAGATCAGCTTTAGCAGGCCCGCCGAGAATCCACCCAAAACATACGTAACACCAGATGATGCAGCCAGTTGCTGGAAAAAGCCCGGCCCCGTGGCTGGACCTTTCAAGGTCAAAATCGGAGACGGCAGCACGGTGACCTACTACTGGTATCGATTCGCCGACCAGCCCGCGTTACTCAATGCGGATTTGACTGATGCCGAGCGTGAGAACATGCAGAAGCGAGTGGAGAAACTCCACCGCCACTGGACAAAGGACCGCCAGTACCTGGCCCCGCCAACGGTCGGAACACTGGCGGAAATCGACCCGGCCCTGATCGTCACCCCGCCGAAGGGCATGGAGGTGGGCTATGTGCCCATCGTTACACGGCAGGGACTAGAGGAATAATCACGCTTGGATGGAAATATATTTGGTTCCTCATAAGAATCTGTACAGAACACGAGGCTAAGAACTGCTGTATCCTATTGACCTGCAAGGAGATACGTCATTTGTCGCGACATTCGGAAGCAACCCTTGGATTTATCGCAT
>Ga0105101_10000061_pt1 | contig 37934 bp, 38 predicted proteins | sample PPLLak21cMay2015_2_FD_87037 | JGI IMG/M metagenome (GOLD analysis project Ga0105101, IMG submission 87037) | Freshwater sediment microbial communities from Prairie Pothole Lake near Jamestown, North Dakota, USA - PPLs Lake P8 Core (1) Depth... | ecosystem: Environmental > Aquatic > Freshwater >... | reverse complement strand
CTTGGCGCGCGCGATTTCGACCACCAGGTCGCGCGTGATGCCGGGCAGGATGAAAGGCCCCTTTGGCGGCGTGACAAGACGACCGTTCTTGACAACGAAGATGTTGCTGGCCGCGCCCTCGGTAACGAGGCCGTCGCGCACCAGTATCGCCTCCACGGCGCCCTGGTCGATCGCCTCCTGCCGCAGCAGTGCGTTGGCCAGCAGCGCGATGGCCTTGATATCGCAGCGCTGCCAGCGGATGTCAGCCGCGGTCACCGCCGTCACGCCCTGCGCCAGCTGCTCCGGCGGGGAGTATTTCAGCGGCTGCGCGTAGGCGAACACCGTCGGCGTGATATTGGGCGGAAACGCGTGGTCGCGCGGCGCGACACCGCGCGTGATCTGCAAATAGATGGATTGATCGCCGCTTCCCGCCGCCAGCAGGCGCGTGAAAATGTCGTTCCATTCCTGCTGGGTGTGCGGATTGCGCAGGCGGATGGCGCCCAGGCTCGCGTCCAGGCGCGAGAGGTGGTGCGGCAGGCGGAACAGCCGGCCGCCGAAAACCGGAATCACCTCATAAACGCCATCGCCGAAAATGAAACCGCGATCGAAGACCGATACCCGGGCCTGATCGGGCGGGAGAAACTTTCCGTTGAGATATACCTGTGCCAGGTTTGCCATATGCGAAAACAGCAGATCGCCGGAGCGTTTCTGCCTTGACTCCTCAAAATGGAAATTGATGAAACGTTACTGTAACCAGAGTTGGACTCTGTCGATAGTGCGCTGCAGGATATTGCCGGTCTCGATCTCTTGCAGCGCCACCAGGGGATATTCCGCGTACGGCAGCCGGTCCAGCTCCAGCGTCAGCGTGCCCATGACCTGTCCCTGCTGCACGGGTGCGGCCGGCTCCTGCCGCACCACCAGCCGGGCATGCAGTTTTTCGTGCCAGCCGCGGGGCAGGGTGAGGTACAGGTTCTGGCGCACGCCGAGCGGGAGCGTGGACTGATCGCCCATCCACAGGCGTACCCGCAGCGCCGGGACGTCGGCGGCGTAAAGCAGGCGTGTCTCGAAATGATGGAACCCGTGCTCGAGAAGTTTCTGGCCGGCGCTCACCCGGGCGCCGTCGTCGCGGGCGCCGAGCACCGTGACGATCAGGCGCATGCCGTCGCGGTCGGCCGAGGCGCTGAGGCAATATCCGCCGGCGCGGGTCTGCCCGGTTTTCACGCCATCCACATGCAGGTCGCGCCACAGCAGCGCATTGTGATTGTGCTGGGTGATGTCGAGATGGGTGAACTCCTTCTGCGCGAACCACTCGTAATATTCGGGAAAATCCCGGATCAGGGCCGAAGTCAGGCGGGCAAGATCGTGCGCGGTGGACGCCTGGCCCGGCTCGTCATGGCCCGTGACATTCACGAACGAAGTCCTGGACAGGCCGAGCGCGCGCGCCGCCAGGTTCATTTCCATGACGAAGCTGGCCTCGTTTTTCGCCACATGTTCCGCCAGGGCGACGGCCGCATCGTTGGCGGATACCACGATCATGCCCTGGAGCAGTTCTTCCGCGCGCGCCGTGGTTCCGGGGCGCAGGAACAATCGTGCCCCCCTGGCCTTGACGGCCTGCGGGCTGATGGTGACCGCGTCGTCGAGCCGCAACTTCCCGGCTTTCAGTTTTTCCAGCAGGACATAGGCCGTCATCAGCTTGGTGAGGCTGGCGGGAGCAAGCGGTTTGTCGCCGTTCCGTTGCGCCAGCACCTGACCGCTGTGGTGGTCCATGAGCACCCAGGCCGGCGCCGCGATCTCCGGCGGGGGGATATCGGGAGGTGCCGCAATAGCCACACCGCCGCTGAGCAATATGGCCAACAACAGGACAGGGAATTTTTTAAGAGCTGGTATCAAAATCAGGGATGTAAGATTTCAGCCACAGAGATCACAGAGGACACAGAGATTGAAGAATAGTTTCACTCTGTGATTGACATTATGGCAGGACGAACGAGCGCAGCGAGTAGGGCTTCATGTTCGCGCTATGTGGCTGATTTTCTTTAATGTCACTCGACCACGATGCGGGCGTCGCGGATGCCAAGCTGTATGGCGCGTTCCGTCAGGCGGTCGCCTTCCTCCACGCTGGTCAGCGGCCCGATGCGCACGCGGTAGACCGGGGCGGCATCGGCGCCGCCACCCCCACCGGGAGACGACTGGACGAATATCGGACGCAAGGCTTCGCGTTCGAGGCGGTCGCGCAGGCTGACGGCATTGTCCCGCTGGGTGAATGCCCCCACCTGCAGGTAGAGCTTCGGATTCGCCGCCGGCGTCGACGCCGGTGCCGCGGATATTTCCTCGGCCGCCACGGCCGACGGGATGATCTGGAGCGGAAAGGTCTTGACCACCTGCGTCGCGGGTTCGTCCGGGCCGACGGCCTCGACCTCCACGATGCCGGTGCCGGTGCCGAGAATACCGAGCTTGGCGGCCGCGGCGTAGGAAAGATCGATCAGGCGGTTGTGCAGGAACGGCCCGCGGTCATTGACGCGCACGACCACAGCGCGGTCGTTCTGCAGGTTGCGCACGCGCACGTAGGACGGCAGTGGCAGCGTCTTGTGCGCCGCGGTCATGGCGTACATGTCGTAGGGTTCGCCGCTCGAGGTGCGCTTGCCATGGAATTTTTTTCCATACCAGGAAGCGACGCCGCGCTCGCGGTAGCCGTTCGCATCCGCCAGCGGTGTGTAGGCTACGCCGTAGACCGAATAGGGTTTGTTGCCGGAGGCGGAGCGGGGCTCGGCCTTCGGCACCGCGTCCGGAATATTGGCGATGTCGGCCGGCGGACTGGCTTCCGGGCCGTCGTCTTCGTAATAGCCGCCGGGACGCGTGAGCGTGCCGCAGGCGGAAAGCAGCATCAGCATCGGAATCAGCAGCAACCAGCGTGAGGTCATGATGACGGATTTTCCTCCATGCGTTGGCGTATCAGCTCGCCCAGCTCGACAACCGCCATGGCGTAGCGCTTGTTGAGATTATAGCGGGTGATGGCGTAAAAATTGTTGTATCCCAGCCGGTACACCGGCCCGTCCTCGCCCTCGAGTGAGATGAGCGCGGCGCGCCGCCCGGGATCATCCCGCCGGCGCGGAAAAACACCGTAATCCGCCAATTGACGCACGGACAGTGACGGCTTCACGCCGAGCCTCTCGGCCCAGAAATAAAGCGTGCCTTTCAGCCGGACCTCCTCGGTTAGCGGCGCGTCCGCTTCCCAGCCGTGGCGGTGGAGGTAATGCGCCACGCTGCCGATGGCATCCACGGGATTGTCCAGCAGGTCGCGTTTGCCGTCGTTATCGAAATCCACTGCCAGCCGGCGGTAACTGCTGGGCATGAATTGCGGCAGACCAATGGCCCCGGCGTAGGAGCCCTTGACGCGGCAGGCATCGAGGCCGGTCTCGCGCGTCAGCAGCAGGAATTCCTCCAGCTCCTTGCGAAAAAAGCCCGCGCGTGGCGGGTACTTGAGCGTCAGCGTGGCCAATGCATCGAGCACCGGCCAGGAGCCGGTGTTGCGTCCGTAGCGGGTTTCCACCCCGATGATCGCGACGATGATTTCGGGTGACACGCCATATTGTTCCCGCGCGCGGGAGATATCTTTGGCGTATTCCTTCCAGAATTGGACGCCACGCTGCGCGCTGTCTTCCGTCACGAAGGCCTTGCGGTATTCGTGCCACGGCAGCAGTTCCCGCGGACGTTCCATGGCCTCGATGATCTCGGGGCGGATGGTGGCGCAGCGAAACACCTGCCGCAGCTGTTTGGCGGAAAAACCGTGCCTCTCGCCCATCTCGGCGGTGAAGGATTGCAGCTCGGGATACTTGGCGAAGTTGAGCGCCTGGGCCATGGGGGAAGCCGCCAGGATCGCCAGGGCAGCGCAAATTATCGGCAATCTTTCCGGGTAAACGGAATGCGAAGATATAGCCCCGCTCACTCCGCTCGGTCGTCTGGTCGGCAAGGAAGCCCTGGTCGCTTCGCTCCTTCGTCTTGTCATTTGTATGTAAACGCTATTCGGTGATCTTGCGGTGCGTCTGGATACTCATGATGATGCCGAAGGCAGCCATGATTGTGACGATGGAAGTTCCGCCATAACTCATCACCGGCAGCGGCACGCCGACGATGGGCAGGATGCCGGTGACCATGCCCATGTTCACGAAGAAATACAGGAAGAAGGTAAGGGCCAGGCTGCCCGCCAGCAGGCGCGTGTAGGTGTCCTTGGCGAGGTAGGCGATTAACAGGCCACGTCCCACGATAATGGCGTAAATCGAGAGCAGCAGCAGGCTGCCGAGCAGGCCGAACTCCTCCGAGTACACGGCAAAGATGAAGTCGGTGGAGGATTCCGGCAGGTAATCGAGATGCGCCTGGCTGGAATTGAGCCAGCCCTTGCCGTAGATGCCGCCGGAGCCGACGGCGATCATGGCCTGGATGGTGTGATAACCGGTGCCGAGCGGATCGGCCTCCGGGTCGAACAGCGTGAGCACGCGCTGGCGCTGGTAATCGTGCAGGTGATTCCAGGCGAACGGCGCGGCGATGGCGATGCCCGCGAGCAGGGTGATGATCACGCGCCAGCGCATTCCTCCGAGGAACAGCACGAAGGTGCCGGCGCCGAAAACGAGCAGTGCCGTGCCGAGGTCGGGCTGCTTGAAGATCATGAAGGCGGGGACCGCCATCAGGAGAAAGGCCAGCCCCAGTTTTGACAGCGTGGGCGGCAGGTTGCCGCGAGCGAGAAACCACGCCAGCATCATCGGCACCGCCAGCTTCATGATCTCGGAAGGCTGAAACCGGAGAAAGCCGAGATGCAGCCAGCGTTGCGCGCCCTTGCCGATCACGCCGATGGCGAGCACGGCGATCAGCAGCAGCATGCCGGCTACGAAGACGTAGGGTGACCAGCGCTCCAGGATCTCGGGCCGTATCTGCGCCACGAGCAGCAACACGGTGAAACCGAGCAGCAGCCGCATGAAGTGGCCGAAAGTGGCGCTCGTGTCCTTGGCGCTGCCGCTGTAGACCACGAACATGCTGATGGCCGCCAGTGCCAGCAGCGCGTACAACAGGGTCTTGTCGAGATGCAGCCGTTGCAGGTCCATGGCGTTAATTCAGGATTCCTGATTCCGTATTCCTGATTCTTGGTTTCAAATTTCCCATCGATCCAAAAATAGCTCGAAAATCAGGAATCAGGAATCTGAAATCAGGAATCTGCGTGTTCATTCGTCATTCTCCGACACTGGCGCTGCCGCACCCGGGGTGACCGCCGCTTTGCCCAGGATCACGTGGTCCATGACCTTGCGCGCAATGGGCGCGGCCGCGGAGCTGCCATGCCCGCCGTTTTCCACGATCACGGCCACCGCCACCTTGGGGTCCTCGACCGGCGCGAAGGACACGAACAGCGCATGGTCGCGGAACCGCTCCGGCGTGAGTTTCTCCCGGTAGGACTGGCCCTGCGCGATGCTCTTGACCTGCGCCGTGCCGGTTTTGCCGGCGATTTTGTACGGCGCGTTGTAGCCGATGCCATAGGCGGTTCCCTTGTTGGTGTGTACCACGTCCATGAGGTTGCGGATCTGGATATCCAGGTGCTCTTTTTTCTTCAGGACGATCTGACCGGCGGTTTCGGGAACGGTTTCACGCGCCGCCTGGGTCTTGGCATCCACCGTGGTGCGCACCAGCCGCGGTTTGAGACGCACGCCGTGGTTGGCCAGCGCGGCGGTGGCCGTGGCCAGTTGCAGCGGCGTCACCAGAACGTATCCCTGGCCGATGCCGGTGATGACGGTCTCGCCCGGGTACCAGGGTTGTCCGCGCGCCTTTTTCCATGCCACCGAGGGCAGCAGGCCTTCCGATTCGTTCAGCAGATCCACGCCGGTCTTGGCGCCGAAGCCGAAGGGTTCGAGGAATTTCTTCATGGCGTCCACCTCCATGGCCACCGCCAGCTTGTAGAAATACACGTCGCAGGATTGCACCACGGCATCGTGCAGGTTCATGATCCCGTGCCCGGCTTTTTTCCAGTCGCGGAACTGGTGCGAGCTGCCGGGCAGCGTGAACCAGCCGGGACAGACGACCGGCTTGCTGGCGTCAAAATTCCCCACTTCCAGCGCCGCCAGGCCGAGGAAGGCCTTGATGGTGGAACCCGGCGCGTACTGGCCGTTGAGCGCGCGGTTGATGAGCGGCTTGTCCGGATCGTTGAGCAGCGCGTTGTAGGAATTCTGGTCGATGCCGTTGACGAAGGGGTTGGGATCGTAGGTGGGCGTGCTGACGAAGGCGAGTATGGCGCCGGTCGCGGGTTCCATGGCGATGACCGCGCCGCGCCGCGGGCCGAGCGCCTGCTCCGCCAGCGACTGGAGCTTGGCATCGATGCTGAGATACAGGTTTTTGCCGGCAACCGGGGCGATGCGTTCGAGAATGCGCAGGGAGCGCCCGTGGGCGTTGGTTTCCACCTTCTCGAACCCGACCTGTCCGAGCAGGGTTTTTTCATAGCTGATCTCGACACCCAGCTTGCCGATGTGCTGCATGCCGCGGTAGGCGGCCTTGTCGATGCGCTCCACTTCCTGCTCGTTGATGCGCCCGACGTAGCCCAGGAAATGCACCCCCAGGCCGGCGAGCGGGTAATGCCGCTGCAGCCGCGCCTCGAGTTCCACGCCGCTGAAATAGGTGCGGTGCACGGCCAACCGCGCCGCTTCTTCCTCAGTGAGGTTGGAGCGCAGCAGGATGTTTTCGAAGCGCGGCCGCTCGCGCAGTTGCTTGCGGAAGTTCTTCAGGTCGGCCTCGTTCAGGCTGACCACCTGTTTCAGTTCCTCCAGCAGCGAATTCATGTCATCCACCTGTTCCGGGATGATTTCCAGCGTGTACACCGGGTAGTTCTGTGCCAGCACCACGCCGTTGCGGTCGAGCACCAGTCCGCGCGGCGGCTGGATCGGAATCGGCTTGACGCGGTTGGCCTGCGACAGCGTCTCGAAGTGGCGGTGCGCGAAAACCTGCAAATAAACCAGACGCAGGAACAGCGCCAGGATCAGCGCCAGGACGATGACGCCGACCACCGTCAAGCGCGCGTTGAACAGCCGGCTTTCCCGGAACTGATCCTTGATGGGGATATTCAGCATGAAACTCTAAGAATCCAAAAAATCAGACAGGATTTACAGGGCGAAGCGGAGTAGTCGCCGATGTACTTAACGTACATCGGCGCCGCTGAGCGCCCGCACAGGGATGTGCGGGCCGGGCCGAATCGAAGCCACGATGCGACGCCAGGGAGGGCATGCCTGCCGTCCCTGGCGCAACTACGAAGGCCTCGGGAAACTCGGCCCCGCCATCCGTGGCGGGGCGCTCGCCGGGACGAAGACACGTTAAGTGTCTTCGTCTCATTCCGGCTCGCCCTGTTAATCCTGTCCATTTCATTTGTTGAGAGACTTCAAGCGATGCCGCCGCGCCGCCGCAGGTCGCGCAGAATGACGAACAGCCACGGCCACAGCAGGGCGCCGACGATGCTGGGCGTCCAGTAACTAAACGTGTCCGGGGCCTGGCCGATGGCGCCGCGAATCCACAAAACCAGCAATTGGTTGACCACCAGCAGGCCGAGCACCGACACCGCCTGTTGCCAGCGCGGAAACATGCGCAACTGCAAATGCAGGCGCACGGCGAGGAACGCCACCAGGGTCTTGGCGAGCGCGTTGCTGCCGAGCAGCGAGCCAAACAGGATGTCCTGGATGAAGCCCAGCAGCCAGCCGGTGCCGACCGAAACGCGATCGGGAATGGCCAGGCACCAGTAGATCAGCACCAGCCCGACCCAGTCGGGCCGGAACGGTTCGGCCCACACCGGAAACGGCATGATGGCGAGAATGATCGCGGCGGCGAAGGTGCCGATCAGCGTCGCGCGGCGGCGCCCGTCCGGGCCCAGTCTCATTTTGATTTGCCCCCGCTTTTGGTGGGCACGATGCCGCGCCAGATCAGCAGCACCTGCTTGCCGTGGTTGAGCTGCGCCGCGGGTTTGGCGGTGATGGACAGGAACGCCTCGTTTGGATCGTTCACGATCTTGGTCACCCGCGCCACCGGATAGCCCGGCGGGAACGTCCCGCCCATCCCGGAGCTCACCAGCAGGTCGCCTTCCTGGATGTCGGCGTTGGCGGTGAGATACGGCACCTTGACCGTGTCGGGGTTGCCGGTGCCGAACACGAGCGCGCGCAGGCCGCTGCGGTTGTTGAGCACGGGAATGGCGTGGCCGGCGTCGGTGATGAGCGTCACGCGGCTGACATCGCTGGCCACCTGCGTGACCTGTCCCATGATGCCGTGCGCGTCGATCACCGACTGGCCGACGTAGACGCCGTTCCTGGCGCCCTTGGCGACGACGACCTTGCGCGTGAAGGGTTCGGCGCTGACCTCGACCAGCTCGGCCGCGATGGCCTTGTCGGCCACCTGCGCGGCGCTCACCAGCAACTGGCGCAGGCGCTGGTTTTCCTGCTCCAGGGCCTCGAATTGCTGCAGCCGGGCCAGCAGCGCCTGGCGTTCGGCCAGCAGCTTCTCGTTGTCCACGCGCAGGGTGCCGCGGGTGGTGAAGAAATCAGCCAGGCCGCCGACCACGTAGGCCGGGGTGGCGGCGATCAGCTGGATGGGATAGGCCAGGGTGTTCAGGCCGGCGCGGATTTTTTCCAGGTGATGCCCGCGGTGATCGAGCATCATCAGCGCCACCGACAGGGCGGACAGCAGCACAAGCCGGGTGAGATGGGACGGCGCCCCGATGGAGCGGCCGAAAACGTTAATCATAAATCATGCGTACTGCGGCGGCACACGGGGAGGTGCCAGCATCGCGTGAAACAGGATGTCGGGAGCGGTCTATTCGTATACAAAAACATCGCCCAGTGTTTCGGCCTCCATGAGCGCCCGGCCGCAGCCGCGCACCACGCAGGTGAGGGGATCTTCCGTGATGATGATCGGCAGGCCGGTCTGTTCCGCCAGCATGCGGTCGATGTCGCGCAGCAGCGCGCCGCCGCCCGAGACCACCAGGCCTTTTTCGGCGATGTCGGCGCCGAGTTCCGGGGGCGTCTGTTCGAGCGCGATCTTGATGGCGCCGATGATGCCGGCGAGGCATTCCGAGAGCGCCGCGTGGATTTCCTGGCTGTTCAGCGCCTGCGCGCGCGGCACGCCGTCGGCGATGTGCCGGCCCTTGACCTCCACCTGCTTGATCTCGCTGCCTTCCCAGGCGGTACCGATTTCCTTTTTCACGTTCTCCGCGCTGGCCTCGCCGATGAGCAGGCCGTATTTGCGGCGCACGTAGTTGACGATCGATTCGTCCATCTTGTCGCCGGCGATGCGCAGCGAATGCGAATACACGATGCCGCCGAGCGAGATCACGCCGACCTCGCTGGTGCCGCCGCCGATGTCGAGCACCATCGAGCCGGTGGCTTCCATGATGGGTAGATCGGCGCCGATCGCCGCCGCCATCGGTTCCTCGATGAGAAACACCTCGCGCGCGCCGGTGCTCATCGCCGCCTCGCGAATGGCGCGGCGCTCGACCTGCGTCGAGCCGCACGGCACGCAGATCACGATGCGCGGGCTCGGCTGGAACATGCGGTTCTCGTGCACCTTGCGGATGAAATACTTGAGCATCTCGCCGGTGATGGTGAAGTCGGCGATCACGCCTTCCTTCATCGGGCGGATCGCCTGGATCGAGCCCGGTGTGCGGCCGAGCATCTTCTTGGCCTCGTGACCGACGGCGAGAATGGCGCGGTTGTTGCGGCTGGTGTAATCCTGGCGGATGGCGACGACCGAGGGCTCGTTCAGCACGATGCCCTTGTCACGCACGAAAATCAGGGTGTTGGCGGTGCCCAGGTCGATGGCGATATCGCTGGAAAAGAAACCACGAAGGCTTTTAAACATGAGGAAGATTCTGTCCTTGAAGGCGTATCGAAACGCGCTAACTGTATCAACCGCAATCGGGCGGTTCAACCGGCGGGACGAATATGATAGTTTTCGATTTCATTCCTATCCCTTGAACGAAATCGCATGTCTCTGGACCGCGAACAGGTACGCAAGATTGCGCATCTTGCGCGTTTGCACATCACCGGGCAAGAGGCCGACGCCTATGCCGAGACGCTTTCCCGCATCCTCGGTCTGATCGAGCAGATGAACGCGGTGGATACCGCCGGCGTCGCGCCCATGGCCCATCCGAACGAGGCCGGCCTGCGGCTGCGCGACGACACGGTCACCGAGCCCGATCAGCGCGAGAAATTCCAGAAAATCGCGCCGGCGGTCGAGGCCGGGCTGTATCTGGTCCCCAAGGTCATAGAGTAGTTTTCGCCGCCCGGACGTCAAGAACGCCATGTTTGAAAAGACCGTTACCGAGCTGTCGCGCGCCCTGGCCCGCAAGGAAACCTCCAGCGTCGAGCTGACCCGGGCGTTGCTGGAGCGCATTAATAAGTATAAGGACCTGAACGCCTTCATCACCGTGGACCCCGAGCGCTCGCTGGCGCAGGCCAGGGCCGCCGATGCCCGAATCGCCAGGGGAGAGGGGGCAGCGCTGACCGGCGTCCCCATCGCCCAGAAGGACATTTTCTGCGCCGACGGCTGGCTCACCACCTGCGGCTCGAAAATCCTGTCCAATTTCGTCGCCCCCTACGACGCCACCGTCATCGACAAATTCAACCAGGCCGGCGCCGTGTGCCTCGGCAAGACCAACATGGACGAGTTCGCCATGGGCTCGTCCAACGAGACTTCCTATTATGGTGCGGTGAAGAATCCGTGGGGCACCGGCCGGGTCCCGGGTGGCAGCTCGGGCGGCTCGGCCGCGGCGGTGGCCGCGCGGCTGGCGCCGGCTGCGACCGGCACTGATACCGGCGGCTCCATCCGCCAGCCGGCCGCGCTCACCGGCCTGACCGGGCTCAAGCCCAGTTACGGGCGCGTGTCGCGTTACGGCATGATCGCCTTTGCCTCATCGCTGGATCAGGGCGGCCCCATGTGCCGCACGGCCGAGGACTGCGCCCTGCTGCTGAACACCATGGCCGGTTTCGATCCGCGCGACTCCACTTCAGTCGATGAGCCGGTGCCGGATTACACGAAATCACTCCACGACGACATCCAGGGCCTGCGCATCGGCCTGCCCAAGGAATATTTCAGCGAAGGCCTGAGCCCGGAGGTCGCGCAGGTGGTCCAGGCCGCGATCGGCGAATACAAAAAACTCGGCGCGCAGATCGTGGAGGTCAGCCTGCCGAACTCGAAGCTCGCGATCCCGTGCTACTACGTGCTGGCCCCGGCCGAGGCGTCCTCGAACCTTTCGCGTTTCGACGGCGCGCGCTACGGCTACCGCGCCAGCGACTATACCGACCTGCTCGACATGTACTGCAAGACGCGTGCGGAGGGCTTCGGCGCCGAGGTGAAGCGGCGCATCATGATCGGCACCTATGCGCTGTCCGCCGGCTATTACGACGCCTATTACCTGAAGGCCCAGCAGTTGCGCCGCCTGATCGCGCAGGATTTCGAGCGCGCCTTCCAGTCCTGCGATGTCATCATGGGCCCCACCAGCCCCACGACCGCGTTCAAGATCGGCGAAAAAAGCGACGATCCGGTGGCCATGTATCTGAGCGATATTTACACCATTTCCGTGAATCTCGCCGGCCTGCCGGGCATGTCCATCCCCGCCGGCTTCGCCCCCGACGGCCTGCCGGTAGGCCTGCAACTGGTCGGCCGCTATTTCAACGAGGCGCGCCTGCTCAACGTCGCGCACCGCTACCAGCAGGCGACGGACTGGCATAAACGCATGCCGAAGGGATTTGAGTAATAATATTTTTGGAACCACAGATAAACACAGATGGACACAGATGATATGTCGAAAAATGGATTCTTTTATCCGTGTTTATCCGTGTTCATCTGTGGTTTCATGAGCATTTAGATATATGGAATGGGAAACCGTCATCGGTCTTGAAGTCCACGCCCAGCTCATGACGAAGAGCAAGGCGTTCTCGGGCGCGGCCACGAAATACGGCGCCGAGCCGAACACCCAGGCCTGCGCGGTGGATATCGCCCTGCCGGGCGTGTTGCCGGTGTTTAATAAAGAAGCCGCGCGCATGGCGGTGAAGTTCGGGCTCGCCATCGGCGCGGCCATCAATCACCGCTCGGTGTTCGCGCGCAAGAATTATTTCTATCCCGACCTGCCCAAGGGCTACCAGATCAGCCAGTACGAACTGCCGGTCGTGGCCAGGGGCCAGATCACCATCGATGTCGATGGCGTGGAAAAGGTCGTTGGCATTACCCGCGCGCATCTGGAAGAAGACGCCGGCAAGTCTTTGCACGAGGATTTCCACGGCATGACCGGCATCGACCTCAACCGCGCCGGCACGCCGCTGCTCGAGATCGTCTCCGAGCCGGACATGCGCTCGCCGAAAGAGGCCGTGGCCTACCTGAAGAAACTGCACGAACTGGTGCGCTATCTGGAAATCTGCGACGGCAACATGCAGGAAGGCTCGTTCCGCTGCGACGCCAACGTCTCGGTGCGCCCGAAAGGCGAAACAAAATTCGGCACTCGCGCCGAACTCAAGAACATCAATTCCTTCCGCTTCGTCGAGAAGGCCATTGAATTCGAGGTCGAGCGCCAGATCGAACTGCTCGAAGGCGGCGGCAAGGTGGTGCAGGAGACGCGTCTGTACGACTCCGACAAGGACGTCACCCGTTCCATGCGCAGCAAGGAAGAGGCGATGGACTATCGCTACTTCCCCGATCCCGACCTGCCGCCGCTGGTACTGGACCAGGCCTTTATTGATGCCGTCAAAACCACCTTGCCTGAATTGCCGAACGCCAAGCGTGCGCGGTTCATGAAGGATTACGGGCTCAATGCCTACGATGCCGGCGTATTAACCTCCTCTCGCGAGTTGGCCGATTACTACGAACAGGTGGTGCGCGAATCGAAGGCCGATTCCAAGATCGCGGCCAACTGGGTCACGGGCGAACTGGCGGCCTTCCTCAACCGCGACAACAAGGACATCACCGCGTCTCCAGTGACGGTGGCGATGATGTCAGGATTATTGAAGCGCCTCGCCGACAACACCATCTCCGGCAAGATCGCGAAAGAAGTCTTCGAGGCCATGTGGAACGGCGAGGGCGATGCCGATGCCGTGATCGAGAAGAAGGGCCTGAAGCAGATCACCGACACCGGCGCGATCGAGAAGGTCATCGACGAGATCATCGCCAAAAATCCCAAGCAGCATGAGCAATACCGTGCCGGCAAGGAAGCGCTGTTCGGCTATTTCGTCGGGCAGGTGATGAAGGCCACGCAGGGCAAGGCCAATCCGGCGCAGGTCAACGAACTGCTCAAGAAAAAACTCAGCGCCTAGCCAGACTGCCCCGGCGGGCGCTCTTTCCCTCCGATCTTGCGAGGTGGTCACAGACTGTGACCACCTCGACCTTCTCTTTGACCATCAGCTATTCTGTCTGGGCCGATATATGCCCGACCCAAGCGCAATGAGTCCGGTGCCCATCAGCCACAGGGACGCAGGCAAGGGCACCGGCGCTGGAGAGAAACTCTGTCCCGCGTTGATCGCGCCCGGAGAGCCGGCGGCGGGACCGCTCCAGACGAAGTTCTGGTAGAGACTGCCGGTTCCGGCCAGTTGCAACGAGAATCCGAGTGGCGTGGTGCCGGTTTCGGCGACGCCGATATCGACGCTCGTCAAACCCGCTGCCGGACCGTCGACCGCGGTGAACACGCCTTCGTAGCTGATTAACTGCATCACATCCGTATTGTTCACCAGGGCCAATCCATCGGGCGCTGTCGTGCCGCCGTTCTGGACACCGGTCAGGGGAAAAAATATCGCGCCGTAGCTGTTTTGCTGGTCGGGGATGAGCCCGCCCAGGGACAGGCTGTCGTAGAACGTGCCGGATGAACCGTCGTACAGCACCAGGCTCCATCCCGCGAGGCTGGTCCCGGCGGGGCCAGCGATCTCGATGCCTTCGTCCATGTCCGCGCCGTTGTTGTCGTAGTGCAGTTCGTTGATGAACACCGTGCTGGCAGACACCGGCATGGCGGCAAACGCCATCAGGGCGAGCCCGCCAAGGCAGGAAACGATTTTATTCTTGATTGACGCGCGGACACCGAACAATGAGTTTTTCTTCTTGAGCATGCGATCCTCCGAATAAGGTTGATGTTGTTGCTTCGCCGCCGGATTTATCGCCGGCTTTTTTTACCACTCGGCCAATAGCTTTAGAGATAAATCGGCTACGGCGAAGTCAGCGCCGAATTTGTTTCAAATTTTGCGAATTGACAACCATCACGCGCGCATCGCCAGTGCAAATTTTTTCGTCCGCGTTTAATTCGATGAATGAATTGAACTAACGACCTTTACAGGTAAGTTGATGGATCCCGAGCCAGAGGGGGCGGAAGCGGAAGACGGAAGCAGGATCGAAGACAAAAGGAAAGAGAGACGGAGAGGAGAAGGAGAGGGGACGGAGGGATTAAAGTTTAATCCCTCCGTCCCCTTTCTTCAGCCTTTAACCCAAGAAAAAACTGGCAGGTTAACTGCGTTCAGAAGCGCCAGCTCGCGCCGGCCGCCGCCGTCCATCCCGCCGTGAGCTGAATGCCGTTGGCGCGCTGGTACAGCGGCAATTGTACGAAACCGTAGATCTTGGCGGCGCGGGTCAGGGTGTAACTCAGGCCCGGACTCAGCCACACGAAGCTTCCACCACTGTCCAGTGGCTCGGCCTCGCCGCCGCGGTCGCGATCCTTGATCTGCGCATTGAGCTGCATCAGTCCACTCCAGGCGGGCGACAGGGGATAGCTCATCCCCAGGTCGAGCAGGTATTGATTGCCCGGACGGAAGTCATCGCGCGCGTTGAGCGGATATTGAATGTGCGCCTGCAGGAATCCGGTGGCGATCTGGGTCCCGAAGTTAATCGGGCCGTTGAGATACATGCCGGCGATCGCATCAGTGGTGCCGCTGCCGGGTTGTAGCGTGCGCTCGGCCAGGTCACCCTCGGCGTTGGTGACGCCGGTCTCGCCGGTCGGCAGCTTCAGGCCGGCAATCACACCGTGCGTATTGAGCGACTCGCCGTCACTCGTGAGCTGGTGTCGGGCGATGACGCGCATGTCGCCAAGTTCCGAAAATTCCCAGCTCTGGGGCAACTGCGCGCCGTGATGGTTGTGGACATGCCAATGCCGGCGGTCGACCCACGGCGCCTGTACCGTCACGCCCCAGTCGGAACTGATGCTGTAATCCAACGTGGTAATGAGATTGCGGTTGAGCGTCCTGACTTCGTCGTGATGTCGCGGCAGGGCGCCGGCCGATACCTTTTCGCGTCCGGCCAGCGGCTGGTCGAGATCGATGTATTCATAGCGCAAGTCCAGCCGCATGCCGGAACCGGTCCACGCACCCTGCGTCTCCCAATGCGTGTTCAGGGTGCAGAAGGCAGCGCCGCAACTGGCGTGCGCCGATGACGGTGCGAACAGACTAACAGGAAACATCAGCGCACAGACTGACAGGATTTTGCTTTTCATTTGTTTCTCCCGGTGGAACAACCGTTTTATTGTTGGAATAAATCTAAAGAAGCCGGCAAGCGGACACAATGCGACAAGATGTCGCATCGGCCGCTAACTGCCGTCAGATTCAGTCCAGCGCGATGCTCGCCTTGAGCCAGAGATTGCGTCCGGGTTCGTTCACGCGCGTCGTCTGCGTGTCATGGGAAAACGGGACGGAGGGATTAAACTTTAATCCCTCCGTCCCCTTATTCCTCTTATTCTCCCGGGTCAGAACTTCACGGTCACGCCGGCATAGATCGAACGCCCCATGCCGGGAACGGCGGTTCCCCATTTGGGGGTCGTGACGGCCGTGGTGCTGGCGCTCATCGTCGTGCCCTGGCCGAGATAGGCCCCGCCGAGTGGGTGGAAATAGAGCCGGTCGAACAGGTTTTCGATGCCGAAATCGATGCGCGTCTGCTTCCAGCTGTGACTGGCGCGCAGGTTGACCAGGCTGTAGTTTCCGGTCTCGATTTCGTTGCGCATGTCGGAAAGCTCGTCCTTCTCGCCCACCATCACCAGTTCGGCGGCGTTGTCCCAGCCGCGCTGCCTGTGCGTCAGGGTGAGTCTGGCGTTGAGCGGCATGATGTTGTAGAGCTCGTCGCCGGTGTCGCGGTTCTCGCCGCTGGTGTAGCTCAGCAGGCCGTTGAGACCGAACTCGCCCGCGCCGGTCTTCGCCAGCGGCAGCTTGCCTGACAGGTCAATGCCGTAGAGTTGCGCGGACTGGTTGACGAACTTGAGCACGGTGAACTGGTCCGTGACGAGTGTCGTGGACGGAGCATTGGTTGTCGCATTCCACTGGATCGCATCGATGTAGTCGCTCACCCGCGTGTAGTAGGGTGTCGCCTTGAATTCCCAGCGGCGGTCGGCCGCGTGCCAGTCGAAGCTCGCGGAAACGGTGTTTGCCTTTTCCGGCTCGAGGTCGAGGTTGCCGATGTAGCCGTTGCCGTCGCCGGTCCAGTTGACCATCAGCGCCGCCATCTGCCAAGTGGACCAGGCATAGCGCTCATAGAGGTTCGGCGAGCGCGTTTTGTGCGCGTAGCCGAATTCGATGTCACGCGTGGCGTCCGGCGTGTAGCGCGCCAGCACGGTCATGTCCCAGTTGTTGTCGGTCTTGCGGCGGTCGGCATTGTTGAAGCTGGCCGCGTCCCGGGTCTGGTTGCCGGGGCCGGCCGGGGCGGGGTTCGTCGGGAAGCTGTCGAGGTTGTAGCCGTGCACGTCCCCGGCATTCATCGTCACCCGCTCGTAGCGCAGGCCGGCGAGCGTCAGCCATTGTGGGCCGCGCTGCTTTTCCCATTCGCCGAAAAGCGCCGCCCGGTCGCGTTCGCCATCGTTGAGATTCCAGAAGGTGTAGGGCCACATGCCGGCGCCGGAAGCCGGCCACCAGTCGTCGAGGCGATAGCGCTGGTATTCGGTGCCGATGCGCAACAGGTCCTGCTCGGTCAGGTTGAGATCCGCCTTCAGGACGACCCCGGTGTTCTCGCTCGCGGTGTACATCGGCATGCCGGCGGCGCAGGTGGCGCTCGGGCCGCCACACGGTGAGCCGTCATAGTCCGGTGTGCCTTGCAGATACCAGTATTTCTTGTCGGCGCCAAAGTCCATGAAATGGTCGACTTCCTCGTGGTAGGTGCGCGCCTCGAGGTTTCCCCGGTCGAAGTCGCCGAGATAGCGCAGGTTGAGGCGCTTCGCTTCGTTGTCCAGCATGTCCATGCGCTGGTTCGGGTAGAGCTGCAAGGGAACATCCTGGAAACCAAGCCTGGCTTCCAGCAGGTGGTTGTCGGCACGCCAGGCCAGGCCCAGCGCATGGTTGCGCGTGTCATAGGCCGTGGAGCCGACTTCGTCGAGCGGCAGGGTGTGGCCCGGGCGGCCGGTGAAAGTCGGGTCCGCGGCAGGATTGGTGCCGAAGATCAGATTCTTGAAATCGCCGCCGGCATCGTAGTTGCCGGATTTCGCGATGGCGCCGGTATAGGAAATGTTGAAACTATCGGTTGCATAGGTGGCTGCGAGGTTGCCGCCGCGGGCGTTGCCGTTGCTGCGGTAGAACGCGCCGGCCTCGCCCTGGACCAGGCTTTCCCCGCCGGGTTGCGCGAAGACCGGCGCCGGGGTCTCGGCGATGATGCTGCCGCCGATGCTGTCGCCGCCGAGGCTGACCGGCGAAATCCCGGCGTACACCTTGAGCGAGCCGACCTGGGCCGGGTCGAGATAGGAGAGCGCCGGGTTCATGTGGTTCGGGCACGCGGCGATCAGGTCCATGCCGTCGACCTTGATGCGCAGGCGATCGTCGGCGAGGCCGTGAATGGCCGGCAGGCTCGAGACGCCGCCGGCGCCGTAGAGGCTCACGCCCGGCGTGTCCCGCAGCAGGCTGGCCGCGTCGCTGGTGGAAGGCCGCATGGTGGCGAGACTCGCCGCGTCCGGACCCGAGGCGCCGATGGCCGATTCGGCGCCGGCCTTCGGCGCGGTGACCACGACCTCATCGAGCAACGGGTTGTCCTCGGACAGGGCGATGGTGGGCAGGGCCGCCGTCACGGCGAGTATCAGTGCGCGCCAGGTTGCTTGCATGCTTGTGTTTCCTTTGTGTCTTGAGTGGTGGTGAAGAGAATCGATTCAGCTTTCGAGGCGGAAGATGATGGGCACATCGACCCAGGACTCGACCGGCGTGTCGCCGCGCCGCGCGGGCACGAAGCGCCAGCGTTGCACGGTTTGCAGGGCGGCGTTGTCGAGCACGGCATGACCGCTGCTGTGCTTGAGCAGCACCGCGTGGCTCGCACCGTCGGCGCCCACGCGCACGCTCAGCAGCACGCGACCCTGCGCGCCGTGGCGGCGCGCGGCCAGGGGATAGGGCGGTTTGGGATTGTTCAGCGCGGCCACGTCGTGACGCGATTCGATCAGGGGCTCGCTGCCGGCGGCCTCGGTGCTTTCCGGCACGGCCGTGGTCTCGGCATCGGGTTGGCCGGCGCCGGTTTCCGTGAGGTAGGGAATTTCCCGCGCGATGGAATTCGAAATGCTTGCCGATGCGACCGAAGCTTTCGGCACCGGATTCGCGGCCGGCTCGGCGAGCAGGGCGACTTCCATCGTTTCGAACATGCCCGGCCGCGGCGCGGAAACGGCGAACGGCCCGAAGCCGAGCATGACGCCGATGTGCACGGCGGCTGACAGGCCGAGGGCCATCCACGGCGCGGACGGGAGATTTTGCCGGTAATGCGCGATGCTCATCCGAATGGCAAAGCGAAATAGTCTGTTATTGTCGAGACCCGGAAACTAGAGCGGACCGGCGTGGCGATCAATATGGCATGATGTCGCGCGGCATAAGGTCGCACAGGCCCTGCATGGTTTTTATCGGGACCACAATATAGGAATATGCCTTCGGAATTTATTGCATGAACACCGCTGCGTCAGACGTTTCCTCGAACGCCATCAACCTGCGGCGCCTGATCGTGCTGCGTTGCATCGCGCTCGCCGGGCAGATCCTGGCGGTGTGGATTGCGGTCACCTCGCTACACATGGCGCTGCCGCTGCGGCCGCTGATCGGCATCATCGCGGCCATGGCGCTGTTCAATTTCCTGACCTGGCTGCGCATGCAGCGCCCCTGGCCGGTGGCGGAGACCGAGTTGTTCGCCCACCTGGCGCTGGACGTGGCGGCGCTCACGGGCCTGCTTTATTTCAGCGGCGGTTCGACCAATCCCTTCGTAATCCTTTATTTGCTGCCGCTGGCGCTGACCGCCGCGGCCCTGCCCGCGGGCTACGCCTGGGCCATGGTGGCGGTGAGCATCGCCTGTTACAGCCTGCTGATGTTCTATTACATCCCGCTGCCGCACGCCCACGGGGACCACGACGATTTTGGTTTGCACGTGCTCGGAATGTGGCTCGGTTTCCTGCTGAGCGCCGCCCTGATCGCCTGGTTCGCGGTGCGCATGAGCGAGACGCGCCGCAGCCGCGACCGCCTGCTGGCGCAGATGCGCGAGGACGAATTGCGCAACGAGCGCATCGTGGCGCTCGGCACGCTCGCGGCCGGCGCGGCGCACGAACTGGGCACGCCGCTGTCCACCATGGCGGTGCTGGCCAAGGACATGGAGCAGGACGTCACCGCGCCGCCGCCGATGCGCGCGAACCTGCGCGTCCTGCGCGAACAGGTCGATCGCTGCAAATCCATCCTTTCCTCGCTGTCGGCCTCGGCCGGCGCCTCGCGCGCCGAAGGCGGCCGCCGCGTGCCGCTGGAGAATTATCTCGCCGACGTGGTGAATCACTGGCAAACCATGCGCCCGGGTGTTTCCGTGCGGCACCATTTCGAGGGACCGCGGCCGTCACCCGAGATCATCGCGGAGCAGACCCTGAGCCAGGCGATCGTGAACATCCTGAACAACGCCGCGGATTCCTCGCCCGACAACGTCGAGATCAAGGCGCACTGGGACGAGCGGGAACTGGTGCTGGAAATCAGCGATCGCGGCGGGGGCATGACGCCCGACGTGGCGCGCGTCGCCGGCCAGCCATTTTTCACCACCAAGGCGCCGGGGCAGGGCCTGGGTGTCGGGTTGTTTCTGGCGCATGCCACCTTGCGCCGTTTCGGCGGAACGGTACGGATGTATAATCGCGAAGGCGGCGGTCTATGCACGCAGCTCGCCCTGCCTTTATCCAGTCTGCGCGTGGACGGAGTCCCATGAATACCGGGAATGTGCCGGACAAGCCGAACCTGCTGCTGGTGGACGATGACGCCACCTTCTGCCAGGTGCTGTCGGCGGCGCTGGAGCGGCGCGGTTTTGCGGTGCATGTCTCGCACAGCGTGGCCGCGGGATTCACGGCGGCGGAAGGCGATCCCCCCGAGTATGCCGTGGTCGATCTCAAGATGCCCGGGCCGTCGGGACTGGAGCTGGTGAAGAAACTGAAGGAGCTGGATGCGCACACCCGGATCGTGGTGCTGACGGGTTACGCCAGCATCGCCACCGCGGTCGAGGCCATCAAGCTCGGCGCGGTGCACTACCTGGCCAAGCCGGCGGACGCCGATGAGATCGTCGCCGCGTTCCAGCGCGACAGTGGCAACGCCACGGTGGCGGTGGAAACCAAACCGCTGCCGCTGTCACGCCTCGAATGGGAACATATCCAGAAGGTGCTGACGGAGTGCGGCGGCAATATCTCCGAAACCGCGCGCCGCCTCGGCATGCACCGGCGCACGCTGCAAAGAAAGCTGGCCAAGCGGCCAGTGCGGGCCTGACTGGCTGGAATAAACCCCTTCTTGAAATACCGCTGTAGGTTGGGCTGAGCGCCGCGACAAAATCGCCGGGGTGAGGCGGAGCGGTCGCGAACAGACTTAACGTCTGTTCGCGACCGCCGAACGGGCGCAACGAATTTTGTTGCACCCCGGGCGCGAACCTTGGCCAGCCGCAGGCTGGCCCGCAGGGCGGAGTCCAGGGATGGACTCCGCAAGCCCAACGCATTGGCGCCCAATGTTGGGGTTCGGCGTTTCACGCCTCACCCCAACCTACATGAAAACCATTTTTGAGACCGGGTTAGTTCGCCTGGTTCGCGCCCAGGTCTTCAAGAATATTCGCCGCTTCGCCGGCGATTTTTTTCCGGCTGAACAGCAATTGCCAGCGGCTGCCGCCGAGCTGGTGCCACAGGAACGCCGAACGGATGCCGGCGAACAGCGCCGCACGCACCCTGGCGGCGATCAGCGGGTTGCTCAGGTGGCCGTGCTCGCCATTGACCATGATGCGCGGCGTCAGCGTGCTGATGGTCTGGGTGTAGAGTTCCGCGAGTTTTTCCACCAGGCGCGGGTGCAGCGTCTCGCCGTTCTCCGCCGCCTCGAAAAATTTCATCTGTTCGAGCGTGGCCTCGATGCCGCGGCGGACGGCGTCCTGTATTTCCGGGCGCTGGCGCAACTGGCCTTCGAGGTGAATCATGCCGATGACATAGCGGGCGATCTCGACGTCGTTGGCATCGGTGTTGCTGCCGGCCCCGGCCAGCTTGTCACGCAGCAGCTCCAGGCCGGGCCGCACGCCTCGGGCCCCGCCGTAGACGGATTCGGTGGTGGGTGCGTCGATGACCAGCAGGCTCTGCACGCTGGCCGCCAGGGTGGATGGCTCGGCACGGCCTTCACGCGCCAGTTGCTGCGCCAGCCGCGCGGCCTGGAACAGGCCGGCCAGGGCCAGTATGCGGTCGGTGTATGCCGTGCTCATCCGGGTGCGGTCTTGCAGCAGTCGATGGGGCGACAAGTTTAAACGGAAGCGGCGGGAGCGGCCAGAAACGCGATCGGGCCGGGCCGCGGGGGGATATACCGGGTTCAGTCTTCCTTCATGCAGGCGCGTTCGACCTCGACGCGCTTCACGCCTTGCACGCCTTCGACGGCGCGCTTGATTTCGGCCACGATGTTCTCGGCGTAGGGGCAGTAAGGCGTGGTCAGCTGTATGTCGAGATGCACGTAGTCGTCGACGATATCCATCTCCTGGATGAATCCCAGCTCGACAATATTGTGTCGCAGCTCCGGGTCGATGACCTTCCTGAGCGCATCGTAGACCATGGCTTCGGTGACGCGTGTGACCATCGGGACAACCTCTGTAGCAATGTAATGGACCCAGTCTAGCAAATCATGCCGCCGCTGTACCGCATATCCGATGGCCGTTATCAACTTAGGGGAATACACCTGTCCCGCAACAGGTCACAGGCGCAGCGGCTTCACCGGTGCTTCCATCCATTCATGTGCGTGACGCCAGTCAACGCCCGGATCGTCCACGAACAGCTCGATTTCATTGCCGTCCGGATCGCGCAGGTACAGGCTCTGGCTCACGGTATGGTCGGACATGCCTTCGATGTCGTAGCCGTGGGCCTGGATGCGGTCGCGCACCCGGCGCAGTTCGTCCAGGCTGTCGCCGACCTTCCAGCCCACGTGATACAGGCCGATGCGCCGGCTTGGCAGCGGCCCGGGTGCCGCGCCAATCTCGATCAGCAATAATTCATGATGCGTGGCGCCGCCGGTCAGCATGGCGGCGCGGTCGTTGAAAATCCGCCCGGCAACTTCCAGGCCCACCACGTCCCGGTAGAACGCCGTGGATTTTTCCAGATCGCGTACGTAGAAAACCACATGTCCGAGGGTAACCATGGCCATATCCTTGGTTGACTATAATAAGGAGCGACGCGGGCCATCATAAACCAACTCGTGAAATCCCCGCGTCGGTCATCAGGCCTGGCTCAACAGGGACTCCGCGAAAGCGGAAACATGAAGGATATGGCGGATAAACCCAGGGTAGGGCTGATACTGGCCGGCGGCGGCGCGCGCGCGGCCTACCAGGTGGGCGTGCTGAAGGCCATCGCCGAGCTGCTCCCGCGGGAGGCCCCCAATCCGTTTCCCGTTCTGTGCGGCACCTCGGCCGGTGCTATCAACGCCACCACCCTGGCGATTTACGCCACCCGGTTTCACGAAGGCGTGCGCCGTCTCAATTTCGTGTGGCGCAATTTCAGGGTGAATCAGGTTTTTCGCGCCGACACACCCGGCGTGTTCACAAACGGCATACGCTGGCTGGCTGCCCTGGTACTGGGCGGATTGGGCCGCAGCAATCCGCGCGCGCTGCTCGACCGCGCGCCGCTGCGCCGGCTGCTGTACCGCACCATGCCCTTCGCCCGGATCCAGGAGTCCATCAACGCCGGAGCGCTGCATGCCCTGAGCATCACGGCCTCGGGTTACAGCAGCGGCCACTCCGTGTCTTTTTTTCAGGGCGTGTCCTCGCTGGCCGTCTGGAGGCGCGCGCGCCGCGTCGGCAGCCAAACCAGTATCACGCTGGATCATCTCATGGCCTCCTCCGCCATTCCCTTCCTGTTCGAGGCGGTGAAAATCAACCGCGAATATTTCGGCGACGGTTCCATGCGCCAGAACGCGCCCATCAGCCCGGCGCTGCATCTCGGCGCCGAGCGGGTGCTGGTGATCGGCGTGCGCCATGAGGGCGAGACGCTCTCGGGACGACCGGCGACCGAGGACTATCCCTCGCTGGCCAGGATCGCCGGGCACGTGCTGAACAGCATTTTTCTCGACAGTCTCGAGGCCGACATCGAGCGCCTGCAGCGCATCAACAAGACCATCAGCCTGATCCCGTCGCATCATTTGCGCGAAAGCGGCGTGACGCTGCGCAACGTCGACGTGCTCGTGGTGTCTCCCAGCGAGGACCTGGAAAAGATCGCCGCGCGTCACGCGCATCATCTCCCTCGGTCCATCCGCTTCCTGCTGCGCGGGCTCGGCGCCTTCAACCGCCAGAGTTCGACCCTGGTGAGCTATCTGTTGTTCGAAAAACCCTTTTGCCGCGAGCTGATCGACCTGGGCTACCGGGACGCGATGCACCGCAAGGAGGAAATCCTGCGGTTCCTGGATATGCCGCCGGCATGACGCGCATTCTCGTCACGCTCGGTGTCATTCTCATCGTTGTGGGGCTGGCCTGGCCGTGGCTGGTGAAACTTGGCCTCGGGCGCCTGCCGGGGGATATCGTGATCGAGCGGGAGAATTTCCGGTTTTATTTTCCTATTACCACCATGATCGTGATCAGTGTGGTGTTGTCGCTGATTTTCTGGTTGTTTCGGAAATAACTGCCGAAAGGAATTCATATGCCTGGCTATCTTTCTTTATGATCACGACTATCCTGGTGATCTTCGCATGTTGCTTTGTTCTTGAACGGCTTATTCCGGGCTGGAAGCTGCCATATGTAAAGACTTGGCCTCTGCGTGTCCTAGTGATTAATGGGGTTCAGTTGTGTGTTATTTTGCTTGCCGGCATCACGTGGGAGGTTTGGCTTTCGTCGCGGTCTGTATTTCATCTCTCGCAACATGTCTCACCATCCCTGGGCGGACTGATCGCTTATTTTGTTGCAACATTTATCTTCTATTGGTGGCACCGTTGGCGCCATGAACACAGCTTCCTTTGGCGCGGCTTCCACCAGATACATCACAGTCCACAACGACTGGAAGTCATTACGTCCTTCTACAAGCACCCGGGGGAAATGATCGCCAATTCGATCATTGGTAGTCTGCTTGTCTACACATTTCTCGGTCTTTCGCTGGAGGCAGGGGCTATCTACACAATGTGTACTGCACTGGGCGAATTCTTCTATCACACCAACATCAAGACACCTCGTTGGATCGGGTTCATCTTCCAGCGACCTGAGATGCATCGCATCCATCATCAGCACAACCGGCACAAGAACAACTACGGAGATATTACTTGGTGGGACATGTTATTCGGTACTTACGAGAACCCGAAGGAGTGGGTTCATACCTGTGGTTTCGATGACGCGAAGGAACAGCAGCTTCTTTCGATGCTCGCTTACAAAGATGTTCACAAGCGGGCATAACAGTTTGTTCAAGCCGATACTCGACCGAGAAAAAGGGTCAGTACCCTTTTTTGTCAGCTTTTGTCAGCACGAAAGCTAAAGTGGATCAAAAAAGGGTACTGACCCTTTTTCTCTTCGCATGCGATGCCGGAATTCGTCTCGATCAATAAGCTTGGCGGTGCCGGTATCAATTTCGGCGAGGCGGCGCCGGATTTCCTTGTCCCATGCCTCCGTGGCATCCGCGTCAGCGGGCGCATCCAGGCTGGTAACCAGCGCATGGGCTAGTTCGGCCCGGTCTGCCTCGGACAGCATCAACGCTTCGGAACGAAGTTTTTTCAATGCCTCGGTTGCCATGCGTCCTCCGGATATGCCCGTACCCGAACATCATATGCCCGGTTGAATATAACTAACAAGCATAGCAAGCCGGCATGAAAAAGCAGCTGCACTTCTAGGGCATTGTCGGTCAGTGAGGCAGACTCAAAATGAAAAGCCGCCCAAAGGGCGGCTTTGTTATTTACTTCCTGTTGCTGCCCGGGGTGCAACGAAATTCGTTGCACCCGTTCGGCGGCGCGAACACACGTTAAGTGTGTTCGCGAAAACTCCACCTCACCCCGCTTTCGCGGGAATGACAACAAAGGGAGCTTCCGCGGGGACGACAGCGGAAAAAGAAATCTAATGCGTCACTCTCGTGACGCCACCACCCGACAGTATCCTTATGCGCTCGCCGACCTTGAAAACCTCGTTGGGTTCGGCGGCCTGGGTGACGGCGATCATCCGGCCCCCATCAAGCTTGACCGTGATTTCGACACCTTTCTGCTTGGTGGTACCTTCCTCCACGGCCGAGCCGGCGACGCCGCCGACGACGGCGCCCAGGACGCCACCGACGATCTGGCCCGTGCCGCCGCCTACACGGCTGCCAGCGACGCCACCGACCACGGCGCCGGCGCCGGTGCCTACGCCGGACTTGGTGCCTTCGATCTTGACCTCACGCACCGACTCCACCGTGCCCATCTGTACTTCCTGCACCCCGCGGGTCTGGGTACGTTCGTAATCGCCGCTGCCGAGGCCGCCGGCGCAGGCGGAAAGCAGCAAGGTCGTCAGCAGGCTGGCAAGGATTGCAACGGTGTGGCGCATGATCGTCTCCGGCGTTGATAAATAAAAATAGTGTATCACCCTTGGATACGCGCCGGCATGCCGAGTTCCGGGCCGGTTACTGGCGCGTGAAGTCTATAACGATCAGCCCCGGCTCGCGGTTGACGTAATTGATTTTGACCGCCTCGCCGTAACGCTGCTGCAACTGTTGCAGCAGTGGGATCGGGTCGTGGTCGTTGGCAAAGCGCATGGTCTCGCCCGGTTGCAGCGCGTCGAGCGCGCCGAAAATGGCGGCATGACGAAAGCGCTTGGCGATGCCGCGCGCGTCGAAGGGGTAGATCTGTTCAGGAAGAAGATGCAGGTGCGGTCCGGACATGAGGCCTCCAGGTTAAGGTTGATCGGGTCGGTTCCACCCCGGCAGATTGACCCTTCGCCCGGCAGGTGAATATCCAAGCAATTTAATCAGGAATTAAACGGGGGCGACTTGATGGAGATCAAGCCGCTTGCGGCAACCGGATTTGACGGGGCGCAGGATGCGCCGGCTCAGACGCGCGCGACCTTGTGTTGCGTCAAAAGATAATCCAGCCACTGGTTGGTCAGGTGCTCCTGCACCCGGTTCTGCGACAGGCGTTCGTCGAGGTTGTCGAGGTCCACGATGTCGAGCGGCTGGTCCTGCCACGAGCAACTGAACACCGCCTTGGTGCGCTTGCCGGTATGCGGATCGATCTGCCATTGCAGGCATTGCGAGCACACGCCTTTCAGGCAGCATTGCATCGGGGTGTTGATCGAACCGGTCGTCGCCGGTTGCTGCGTCAGGTACGGTTGCAGCTCCTTTTTGCGCCCATCGCGGATCAGGCGCACCAGCCGGTTGCTGCCGACCACCTGCAGGCGCGTGACTTCTTCCAGCCTGATCGGAATGTCGCCGAGTTTGCCCGCGGCGTATTGCACGATGGCGTCCAGCACCGGCGCGGTGACGGCGCGGTCCTGCGGCCGGCGCGGTTTGACCGGCGCGCCGCCGGCGGTGATCCACAGCACCGCATCCGCGGCCGCCTCGATGTCGTCCTGGCAGAAAACATCCTGCGCGCTGTCGAAGCAGCCGACGAACAGGACGCGGTTGTCATTTTCTCGCAGCGCCTTGCCGGTGGATTGCACATGCGCCGCGCCATGCCGGCCGCCGATGAACAGAATGGTTTCGCCGCCTTCCGGGATGGTCGCGCGCACGCCGGTCGGGCCCATGAGCGCCACCGGTTCGCCCGGCTGCAAACCGGCCACCAGGCGCGAGCTGGCGCCGCGCTCGATGACCATGAGCGACACCAGGCCCGTGGCCGGGTCGACGCGCGCGCCGGTCATGGCGAGCGCCTCGGTTTGCAGGCGCGTGCCGTCCACCAGCGCCGACTGCGTCTCGAAATTCTGCAAGCGGAAGAACTGCCCGGCCTTGAAGCGTCGCGCCGCCATCGGCGCGCGCACCGTGAGCTCCACTACCGAGGGCGTGAGGCGTTTGACCGACTCCACGCGCGCGGCCAGGGTTTCCTCGATGCGGGCGCGGAATTGATGGTACTCCCTGACGTCGCCGGTTTGATTCACCCGCGGGCCGAGCGCCGCCACGATTTTGGGATAGGTGCGCAGCCCGGAGGCGACGGCCTTGACCACGCTGCCGTGAAACACCGGGTGCGTGTCACCGAGGAAACTGACGCGGTGGTCATGCACGCCATATGAGGTGAACGGGCCGAAGTCGGGAATCTTGCAATGCGGCGCCACCGGGATCGGTTCGAGCTTGCCGCCCACGTCATGATGCGTCTGGTAGTGGCCGCGTTCCTTGTGAAAATGTCCTTTGTGCTCGAATTCGTAGGCCACGTTCGGGCGCGCGCCGGTGGCGACGAGAATCGCGCGCGTCGGAATGATCACTTCCTCGCCGGTGTCCAGCCACTTGCCGTTTTCGTCCGGCCGCAGGCGTTTGGCCACCAGCGCCTCGACCTGGCCGTCGGCGTCCACGCGCGCCTCTTTCGGGTCGAGGCCCTCGGCGTAGTAAATGCCTTCTTCGAAGGCCTTGATGATTTCCTCGTGATTGCGGGTGTAGGCCGGCGACTGGTTCATGCCCTTGCGGTAAGCGATGGTGACGCCGCCCCACTGGCGCATAAGCTTGAGGAAATCGGGCGCGGTGCCGGCTTGCTTGGCGCTGTTGCGTTCCGCGCGCACCGCGCGCCCATGGGCGAGGAATTCATCCAGGATTTTCAGCGAGGCCTTGTCGAGCCCGGCACGCACCGCGGCTTCGCCTTTGGCCTTGGCCAGCGTCTCGTAACGCTCGAGCATTTTCTCGACCTGCACGATGTAATACGCCTGGATCTCGGTGGCGGTGTCCACGCCGGTGAGGCCGCCGCCGATCACCACCGCCGGCAGGCGCACCTGCAGGTTGGCGAGGCTCGAATGCTTGGCCGCGCCGGTCAGTTGCAGCGCCATGAGGAAATCGTTGGCTTGGCGCATGCCGGGCGCGAGGCTGCCGGGGATGGGCAGGGCCTGCGGCAGGCCGGCACCGATGCAGATGGCGATGTGATCGAAGCCGAGGTGCCAGGCGTCTTCCACGGTCAGCGTGCCGCCGAAGCGCACGCCGCCGAACACCTGGAAATGCGGACGCCGTGCCAGCGACAGATAGATGAGCTTGAGGAAGTTCTTGTCCCAGCGGTTGGTGATGCCGTACTCGGCCACGCCGCCGAAGCCGGCCATGATGCGGGTGTCGAGGGATTCCTCGAGCATCGTGAAGTCACGGATCGGTTCGCGCAGCAACTCCTCGGGCAGCGGTTCGATCTTGAGTCCTTCCGCGCCGACCACGGCGAAGCCTTCCATGAGCATGTGATGCGCCAGCGTGAAACCGGCCGGGCCCATGCCGAACACCAGCACCTTGAGACTGTTATAAGGTTTGGGTAGCCATTGTTGGGGGCGCAGCGGGTTCCAGCGGATCAGCAGGTCGTAGATCTCCACGCCCCACGGCAGGTCGAGCACGTCGGTGAGGATGCGCGTCTCGGCCTGCGGGATGTTCACCGGGTCCTGCTTCTGGTAGATGCAGGCCTTCATGCAGTCGTTGCAGATGCGATGCCCGGTGGCGGCGCACATCGGGTTGTCCACCGTGATCATGGCGAGCGCGCCGATGGTATGCCCCGATTTCTTGAGGCTGTGCATCTCGGAAATCTTTTCGTCCAGCGGGCAGCCGGTGAGCGTCACGCCGAGCGGATTGACCTTGAGACCCTTGTCCGGTTCGCCTTTTTTCTCCGGGAAACCCTTGGAGCAGAAGTCGCCGTCGTGGTCGTGGCAGTAGATGCAGTAATTGATTTCGTTCTGCACCTCGCGCGCATTCATGCGCGGGTCGGTAAGCCGGAAGCCGTCGCGCGGGCGCAGGTGTTCCGCCGGCCCGGCCAGGCGCCCGACGGCGTCGTTGATCGGCACGATCGGGACCAGCCTCTGATGGTCAATGCCTTCCGGCAGGCGGAAGCTCACCCAGCCTTTGACTGCGGCCTTGCCCTCGGGCACGGTGAGCGCGCGCAGGCACCAGCGCGTGAGTTTCTCGATCGGGTCGGCGTTTGCCTTTTCGTCCAGCAGCAACTTCTCGCCATATTTCGCGATCGCCAGCTCGCGATCGGTTACGTCGAGGCCCGCCTGCTTGAGCGTTTGCGTCAGCCAGGCGTCCAGCTCGGCGAAGTTCTCGAATTCCTCTTTTTTCAGCAGGCGCCGCCGGGCGCGGCGCTGCACGAACAGTTTCTTGAAATGAAATACCGGATCGTGTGCCAGCGTGCCGCGGCGCGTGGCTTCCAGCGCATCCTGGATGTTGAAGAGATTGGCGATGAACTCGTCCAGCACCGGCCCGCAGGCGAGCAGCAGCTCGCTTACCTGCAGTGGCGTGAGGGTTTCCTTGCCCGCACGCCAGGCGAGCAGGCTGTCGTGCGCCTTGGCGTCGCGCTCGCGCAGACGGATCAGGAACAGGCCGTCGATCTTTTGCAGGCCTTCCGGCGTGAAAAGCTCGGCGAAGGTCAGGCCGTGATTCAGCACCAGGGCCGGCGACAATTCGGGTCGGGACATGAGGGCTTCGATGTAAATCTTGTTTTGGCTGGTTCAGCGAGAGCGAGTGCGTATTGTAAGTCCTGCTACGCCGGAATGCATGGGACAAAACGCAACGCCCGGCAACCCGGGGCCGGGCGTTGCGACGCGCCGTGCGCTATTTCGTCTTGCAGGTATTGATGCCGAGCAGCGCCCAACCCGGGCACCAGCCAAAGACCACGGTCAGAATGGGAATAATTCCGATCAGTCCCAGCCAGCGCAGGTTACCTTCCAGAAAGTAGAGCAGGCTGAGGAGTGCGATACCGATGAGGACGCGCAGGGTCTTGTCGACAGGGTGACCGACATTGCATTGCATAAAACCTCCTTTTGCTCGGGGAAAAATCTCCCCATCACTGTTAATAAATAACGTGGGGCAGAACCGTTCCTATTTCAACGCCGCCACGCGCCCGATTTCCCGCCGGATTTGGCCACCAGACCGATGTCGGTCAGCGTCATGCCGCGATCCACGGCCTTGCACATGTCATAAATGGTGAGCAGGGCGATTTCGACGGCGGTCAGCGCCTCCATTTCGGCGCCCGTCTGTGCCCGGGTGCGCACGGTGGCGCGACAAAATACCGCAGAGCGTTTTTCATCGGCCGTCAGCTCGATATCCACGGCGGTGAGGGGAATGGCATGGCACAGCGGGATGAGCTCGGCGGTTTTTTTCGCCGCCATGATGCCGGCCACGCGCGCCACCGCGAGTACGTCGCCTTTCTTGTGTCCGCCTTCGATGATGAGCCGGAGTGTTTCCGGCTGCATGCGGATCAGCCCTTCGGCGACGGCCTCGCGCGCGGTAACGTCTTTGGCGCCCACGTCGACCATGCGCGCCGCGCCGGATTCGTCGAGATGGGTCAGTTTGCTCATAAGTTCAGAGTACAGAGTACAGGGTACAGAGTTTAGAGTTCAAAGTTCAGAGTACAAAGCACGAAGTGCAAAGTTGGCACAACCGACAAACCCTGAACTTTGTACTCTGTATTCTAAACCCTATACTCCGCCTTTCATTTGTTGGGCGCCGGATCATGGCGGATGCGCGGCAGCATCTCGGTCAGGTTGCAGGGCGCGGTGGTCGCGTCGAGCTGCGGCAGGATGATCTTGTCCATGCCGGTGCGGCAGGCGCCGGTCGAGCCCGGCAGGCAGAACACGAGCGTGTCATCAGCCACGCCGGCAAAGGCGCGTGACTCGATGGTGGAGGTGCCGATCTCCCCGTAAGACAGCCAGCGGAACAGTTCGCCGAAGCCCGGGATAGTTTTGGTGAACAAAGCCTCGAATGCTTCGGGGGTGACATCGCGTTTCGTCAGTCCGGTGCCGCCGGTCGAGATGACCGCGTCCACGCTTTTGTCCGCCACCCAGGCACGCAGCTGCTCGCGTAATTTTTCTACATCATCCCGCAGAATGGCGCGCGCCGCTACTTTATGCCCGGCGGTTGTCAGCCGTTCCTGGATGACGTCACCGGAAGTGTCGTTTTCGCGCGTGCGCGTGTCCGACACCGTGAGGACGGCGATGTTCAACGGAATAAACGGGCCTTTGGGTTTTTTGCTCATGAAGTTCAGGGTATAGAGTTCAAAGTACAGAGTTTAGAGTTCAGAGTACAAAGTACAGAGTTTAGAGTTTGTCGGTTGTGTCTAACTTTGAACTTTGTACTCTGAACTCTAAACTCTGTACTTTCCATTTACTCCTTCGGCGGCAGGTGCACGATCTCGCGCAGGGCCTGCACGTCGCGGATGGTGATGTGGTTGCCGTGCACCTCGATCAGGCCGCCCTGGCGCAGCTTGGCCAGGATGCGCGACAGCGTTTCCGGCTGGATCGCGAGGCGCGAGGCGATGACGCCCTTGGGCGTGGTGAGCTGCACCTCGGGCGAGGTCCTGATATCGCGCGGGATTTCCTCGAGCAGGTAGGCCACCAGGCGGTAGGTGGCGTTTTGCAGCGTCAGGCTTTCGATCTGGTTTACCAGCATGTGCAGGCGCCGGCTCATGGAACCCAGCAGGCCGAAGGTGGCATCGCTCGATTCGCGCAACAGGTTGAGAAAGGCCTTTTGCTCGAAGGCATAGACCCGGCTTTCGTTGATGGCCTCGGCGTTGACCGGGTAACGCCCCTGGGCGCCCATGAACATGACCGCCTCGGCGAAGGTTTCGCCCGGGCGCATGATCTCGATGATTTTCTCATCGCCTTCCGGCGACAGGCGGAACAGCTTGATCAGTCCATCGCGCAGGAAATAAAACCGCTCCGCCGCCTGCCCCTGGCGGAACAGCGTCTTGCCGGTATCGAGGTGGATGTCCTGCATGCCGTTGACGAGCGTTTGCAGATGCGGCTCCGACATGTCGGCGAACAGGTAGGCGCGGCGCAGCTCGCGCGCGACATCGGGTGATCGGTTCATGGCGTAATCATAACCTCAGTCAGGGCCGCTTGACCAAGGTCAATGCCCTTGCCGGCGCATCACTCCAATGTATCACGGCGTTGATCCGTGTTCGTTTCACCCCGGGCCCGAAGGATAAAGACAGGTTATGAAGGTACAACTGGTGGTCTCGGACTCGTGCGCGCCGTGCGACCAGGCCGAGGCGGTGTGGCGCATGGTGGCGGCCGAGCGCGAAATGGATTTCGCGGTCGTGCACCTGGACTCGCCTGAGGGCCAGTGGATCGTGAACCGCTGGCGGCTGCGCACGGTCCCGGCGCTGGTCATTGACGACAAGCTGGTAGCCATCGGCGTGCAGAGCCCGGTCGAGGCGCGGGCCCTGGTGGCGCGGGCGCCCCCGCGAAAATATCCTTGAAATCTCATCAGACAACATCTCCCGGATCGAACGGTATATATAGAGGCAGGTCCTAGGCCGGGCGCGCGAAATGCGCTAACGTTTCGGCATGTTAACCTTGGAACAGGCCCGCGCCGCCATTCTCGCGGAAGTAACGCCATCGGCCTCGACACAGACTGTGTCGTTGTCGCAGGCGCATGGCCGTTTCGCCGCGCAGGAGCTGTGCGCGCAGGTGGACAACCCCGCTTTCGATAATTCCGCCATGGACGGCTACGCCGTGCGTGCCGCCGATTTGGTGGCCGCTGGTTTCGCCTTGCCATTGCGCGGCGAATGCCGCTGCGGCGACGCGCCGGGCAAACTCGCCCCCACAACCGCCATACGCATTTTCACGGGCGCGCCCATGCCCGAAGGCGCCGACACCATCGTGATCCAGGAGGATGTAAAGCTCGAGGGCGACAAGGTCATCTTCCCCAAGACGGCGCAGCCGGGTAGCCACCTGCGCCGTCGGGGCGAGGATTTCCGGCGCGGCGATGCGCTGTATCACCCCGGACGCAAACTCTCCGCTTACGACCTGGCGCTGTTGTCCGCCGCCGGCGTGGCGCAAGTTCCGGTTTATCCCCGGGCGCGCGTGCTGGTGGCCGCCACCGGCGATGAGCTGGTGTCACCCGGCACGCCGCTGCAACCCGGGCAGATATACGAATCCAATCGTCTGGCGACATTATTATTGTTACGCGAGCTGGGCATGGACGCCGTGGATGGCGGCACGATACGCGACGATCCGGCCGCGTTGCGCGCCTGGCTCAAGTCTTCCACGGATTATGACTTCGTCATCACCAGCGGCGGCGCTTCGGTGGGCGATCACGATCTGGTGAAGCAGGTGTTCGCCGAGATCGGCGCGATCAAATTCTGGAAAGTGAAAATCAAACCCGGCAAGCCCGTCGCCTTCGGGCGCGTGGGCGCACGCACACATTTCTTCGCGCTGCCCGGCAACCCGGTGTCGAGTCTGGTGACCTTCAAGCTGTTCGTCGAGCCGGCGCTCATCGCCTGGCATCACGGCGTCTCGCGCCTGCCGCAACTGGCCGCGACCGCCGTCAACGATTTCCGGCGTCATCCCGGCCGCACCGAGTTCCTGCGCGCGCGGCTCGTGGCCGAAGACGGCAAGCTGTTGGCCACGGCATTGCGCGGCCAGGGTTCGCACATGCTGGGGCCGCTGCGCGAGACCAACGGCTTCATCCGCGTCGAGGCCGACAGCGCCGGTTTCCAGCAGGGTGAATCAGTTGTGGTTATTCCCTTGAGTACGGAATTCTGACGGCGATGGAAATTGCGACACGCGACATCACGGGTGTCATTCTCGCCGGCGGTCGCGGCAGCCGCCTGGGCGGCGTGGACAAGGGTCTCGTACCCCTGCATGGCCGACCGCTCATTGAACACGTCATCGATGCCTTGCGGCCGCAGGTGGGCAGTCTTCTGATCAGCGCCAACCGCAATCGCGACATCTATGCATCCTACGGCTATCCCGTCATCGCCGATGTCACGGGCGACTACGACGGACCGCTGGCGGGGATGCTGAGCGCCATGCGTGCTGCCGGCACTGCCTATATTCTGACCACACCGTGCGACGCCCCGTCGATCCCGGCCGATCTGGCCCGGCGTCTTGCCGAAGCCCTGGCCAGGGAAAATGCCGTGGCGTCCACGGTGTCCTTGCAGGGACGTCCGCAGCCGGTGTTTGCATTGCTGCGCTGTACCCTGGCCGGCGACCTGGGGAACTGCCTGAAACAGGGCGAACGCGGGGCCGGCGAATGGTTGCGCCGTCACCAGGCGGTGCCGGTGGATTTTTCGGACGCGGCGGGAGCCTTCGTCAATATCAATACCCCGCAGGAACTGCTGGCACAGCAACATCTTTTTTGCTGAATTGATATAGATCAATATTCCTTCCCGGCGACTCCCATAGATTGAAGTTACCTGTCGCGCCCATAACCGCGAAGCGGGAGAGAGTAGTAATCAAACCATGGCTAGCTGCGCCTGCGAGATCAATGCCTGTGTCCTGTGCGAAGGCCGGTTGTATACCGGCCTCTCGAAGGAGCAGGTTTGCCAGATCCGCGAACACCTGATCCGCGAGATGTATGAACCGCACGAGGTGCTGTTCCGCGAGGGTGACGAGGCGGCCTCCCTGTTCTCGTTGCGCTCCGGCCAGATCAAGCTCACGACCTCGATGCCGGACGGGCGGCAGCAGATTTTGCGGATCGCGGTCGCGGGCCAGCTGCTGGGTATCGAGACTTTCAGGGGCCAGCGCTATCCGTTCACCGCCGAGACGCTCACCGACGTGGTCGCCTGCAAAATCAACCACAACGACTTGCGGCAAATCCTCGAGATGAATCCGGCGGTGTCGTTACGCGTGATCGAGTCGCTCAGCCAGCAACTCGACCAGGCCGAATCCCTGATTCGCGACCTCGGGCTGAAGACGTCGCTGGAGAAGGTGTCGGGTTTCCTGTTGTCCCTGATTCCGCAACGTGGCAAGCCGGAGGCCGAATTGCCGCTGCGGCTGTCGCGGCGCGAAATCGCCGAAATGCTCGGCTTGACGGAAGAGACCGTGAGTCGCGTCATGGCCGACTTTGCGCGCAGGAAAATCATCGAGAGCGGAAAAGGTTTCATCCGCATCCTCGACCGCAAGTGGCTCGGCGAGACTGCCGGAGTCGGAAACGATCCAACCGTCGCCGGACCGCGTGTCGTGTCCGGTCATTCCTGATCCGCCTGTCAGCGCCAGTTCAGGCGTTGCCGTCACCGTTGGCCACGGGCAAATGCACCGTCGCCAGGAACCCTCCCAGAATTTCCGAACGGCCAAAACTGATCCGCCCGCCGTAGTCCGATGCCGTCTGCATCGCGATAGCCAGCCCCAGGCCCTGTCCGGGAGTGGATTCATCCAGCCGCGTGCCGCGTTGCGCCAGGGTGGCCAGGCTTGCGTCCGGGCAGCCAGGACCATCGTCGTGAACGCGGAGCGTGACGGCGCTTCCGGTGACCGCCACCTCGAGCAGCACCTCGCGCCGGCCCCATTTGCAGGCGTTGTCCAGCAGATTGCCCAGCAGCTCCAGCATGTCCTCGCGGTCCGCCGGAAAGGCAACGCCGGCCGGCATGCGCAGGTTTATCGCCAGCGGTTTGTCGCGATAAAGGGCTTTGAGGGTTTCGATTAGCGCCGGCAACTCCGCGGCAAAATCGAAACGCCGGCCCGGCAGGGCGGCGCCGGACAGCCGCGCGCGCTTGAGTTCGCGCTCGATGAGATGTTTCATGGTTTGGAGCTGTTCCGTCATGGCCTGGCGCGGCGCCGCGGCACCGGATTTTTCCTCCTCCACCTGATGCGTCAGCAGGGTGAGCGGTCCCTTCAGGGTATGCGCGAGATTGCCCAGAGCCTGGCGCGAACGCGCCAGGCGTTGCGTCATCGCCGCGAGCAAGTGGTTGAGTTCCCTCACCAGCGGCGACAGCTCGGCGGGAACCGCTTCGCTCAGTCGGGACACCTCGCCCTGTTCCAGCTGCCTGAGTTCCGCGCGCGTTCGGTGCAGCGGGCGCAAGCCGTGACGCACCAGCCAGGCCTGGAGCGCCAGCAATAGCACGAGCGCGGCGAGCGAGACCAGCGCGTAGCGGTTACGGAACTCCCGCATTTCCGCTTCGAGCGGCGTGAGATCCTCGGCGACGGAGATGACGATACGCCGTCCCTGCCATTCGAAAACCCGTGTGTGCATGATCAGGGGTTGTGATTGCGGTCCGGTGAGATGCTGCGTCAGGATTCCGCCCGCGGTGTCGGGAATGGTGGGCAGGTCCCGGTCCCACAGGGAGCGCGAGCGCAGCGTCTGGTCGCCGGAGGCGATGCGGTAATAGCTGCCGGAAAAGGGCCGCCGGTAAACCGTCTCGATACGATCCGGCACGAGCTGCAGGCGCCCGGCGGTATCGAAGGAAATGCCGGTGAGGAGATTTTCGATGTTGTGCTCCATGTGGGCTTTGAAGCCCGACTCGCTCAGGTGGCGCAAGGTCACCGATACCACCAGCCACTGCAGGAAGAACACCGCCACGAGACTGACGGCGAGGCTGACACCGAGATATTTCTGGATCGAGCGCATCAGGAATTGGCGCCGAAGACATACCCCTGGCCGCGGCGGGTGTGAATCACGCCGGGATCGAGTTTTTCCCGCAGCCGGCGTATGTATACCTCGATCACGTTGCTGTCACGGTCCGAGTCGAAATCGTATACATGCTGGGTGAGTTCGGTTTTGGAAAGGATTTTCCCCGGATGCAGCATGAAATACCGCAGCAGGCGGAATTCCGTGCCCGTCAGCGCGATGGTTTTCCCGTTGTACGCAACCGTTTGGTGTTCCTCGTCGAGCGCGAGGTCCGCCGTCCGGATGCCGCCCGAGGGTTCGCCGTGACGGCGGCGGATGATGGCGCCGACCCGCGCCACCAGCTCCTCGAAATGAAACGGTTTGGCGAGGTAGTCATCGGCCCCGGCCCGGAAGCCGTCCACCTTTTCCTGCCAAGTGTCGCGCGCGGTCAGGATGATCACCGGCATGGTTTTGCCGCGCGCGCGCCAGTGTTTCAGCACCTCGAGCCCGGGACGCCGCGGCAGCCCGAGATCGAGCACCACGGCGTCATATGGCTCGCTGTCGCCGAGGTGTTCGGCGTCTTCGCCGTTGCCGGTGGTGTCGACGGCGTAACCGGCGTGTTCCAGCGCCTGTTCCAGGCTGGCGCACAGCGCCGCGTCGTCTTCCACCACCAGCAGTCGCACCTTGTTCAGTCCTTTTCCACCTTCAGCAATTCACCGGTTTTGGCGTCGTATTCGAGTTCGTGCACCACGTCTTTTTCATCCACGATTTTGATTTCGTAGACATGGCGCCGGGATTTTCTTTCCAGCTCCGTTTCCACCACGCGTCCGGGCTGTTTCTGCCGCGCCTTTTCCAGGATCTGTTCCAGCGGAAGGATGTCGCCGGCCTCCCGAAGCATCCTGGCTTCGTCCTGGCTTTCGCCGGCGAAGCCAGGCGTGGCGCTGGCCAGCAGAATCGCGGCGGCGATGAATGTCATGTGTCGTGTTTTCATGGTAATACTCCTTTCAGGTTAATGGAAATTCAGACGCGCTTGCGTCCGGTGAACATGGCGCGCACCAGATTTTCCCGGTGCACCAGGCTGCCGATGATCACGCCGGCGATGTGCAGCGCGACCAGCAGCAGTGTCAGGTTGGCGAAGAACTCGTGCAGCTCTTCCCATATT